>Ga0310694_10002600_pt1 | contig 18303 bp, 17 predicted proteins | sample 174DNAGHGhighgp2_FD_203884 | JGI IMG/M metagenome (GOLD analysis project Ga0310694, IMG submission 203884) | Sheep rumen microbial communities from Palmerston North, Manawatu-Wanganui, New Zealand - 1742 DNA GHGhigh gp2 (v2) (version 2) | ecosystem: Host-associated > Mammals > Digestive system... | reverse complement strand
GAAATCGTTTTCCTTCGGTTCTTCGCGTCGTTCGTCCCGGAAGATGATGCGTACGCCCTTGTTCAGGAAGGCCATTTCCCGCAGCCGGTTGCGCAGGGTGTCGTATTCGAATTCCCCGGTTTCAAAGATGCCTTCGGGGTTTTCTTCGGAGCGGACATCCGGCCAGAACTGGATCGTCGTGCCGGTCCGGTCCGTGGTGCCGATCACCTTCAGGTCATACAGGTATTTACCCCGGGCGTATTCCTGCTGGTAGATCTGCCCGTTCTGGTACACGGTCACGGTGAAGTGGCTGCTCAGCGCGTTCACCACGCTGGCGCCGACGCCGTGCAGGCCGCCGGAAACCTTATACCCCCCGCCGCCGAATTTGCCGCCGGCATGCAGGATTGTCAGGCAGACTTCCACCGCGGGACGGTGCATTTTCGGATGCATGCCCACCGGGAAACCCCGTCCGTCGTCCATCACGGTCACGGATCCGTCCACGTTCAGCGTTACGTTGATCTGGTGGCAGTAGCCGGCCAGCGCTTCATCCACGGAGTTGTCCACGATCTCATACACCAGGTGGTGCAGGCCGCGGGCGTCCGTGGAGCCGATGTACATGCCCGGCCGTTTGCGGACGGCTTCCAGGCCCTCAAGCACCTGGATCTGCTCTTCTCCGTAGTCGGCGGTGACCGCTGTCACCTGTTCCAGTTCAAGGTCCATTCCTTCTGTCATAGCGCACCTCGTTTTTGTCTCTTTCAAGCGCCTTGGAAAAACATGTGTTTTCAGGGCATTTCCGGGCCGTTTTTGAAATCCTTCCGGCCCTTGAAAAATCAAGCGTTCCAAATCGATTTATTATATCACTTTTTTGCCCGGAAATAAAGCTGTTTTATGATTTTTTATTTCCTATATATATAGACGGACCAACTTGTCCGAACAATCTCGCAAGCTCTTTTCATTGTCAGGAAGGCGCGCAAAAACCGGGGCATGATACCCCGGTCCTTACGCATTGGAACTTTGTCTCCTATTCCAGTTTTTCTCCATCTATCCGGATGCTTGCTGCTATCATCTTGGCAAGAAAATACAGGATTGCGCATTCGGCCTCCTGCCAGATCCGGCGGTTTCTTGCTTCCGCGCAAATTAAATATCCGTTTGTTTCCATTCCATACCCGATCCGGAGGATGCACAGTGTTTCAAACTCCATTTGTTTTACTGTCTCATAGAATGCCGGACTCTTTCTTCTCACTTCTTCCATGTCATTGCTGGTAAACAGATCATCGTTCCAAAGCAACTGATCCAGCCCTGATACAGGTTCCTCAACGTCTGAATTTCTGACTGCATGCATCGTATTGTTTTTCCCAACATAATACAGGTCGGATATCTGCAATTCCTCCATCAGCAGCGGCATAACACTTTGGAGCTTGTTAATCAGTCCCGGAACAAATTCAAACTGACGGATTATTCCGCTGAACGTGGTGTACAATCCATGCTTGGCAATCTGCCGGATCTCAATATCCCTGTGTTTTTCCTCTACATAGATAATATGGCAGTTCCGGCCTTTAGATTTTCCCCGGTACAGCGTTTTGTCAATCAGTTCAAACAGACGGGTATAGTTCTGCGCGTCTTTCGGATAGCTTGCGCATCCTACCGTTCCGGTAATAAACGGGCTGCAGTCCTCCAGCTGAATATTCCTGCGCAGGATCTTTCCGCTATATATTTCCCGGAAAAATGCCTTGTTTGCCTCATAGGTTACATCCCGGAGATTGACAATCAGAAACTCATCCCCGCCGAATCGCCCGACCAGGCCGATCCCGTCCAGCATCGCCGCCAGGTCTTCCGCCACTTTGACAAGCACCTGATCGCCAATGTGGTGACCGTAAGTATCGTTAATAAACTTGAAATTATCCAGGTCCAGCATAGCAAAGGAGAAAGGGATCTCATGCTCGATCAGCCACTGGGCAAACCATAGAATATGCCCGCGGGATACGACGCCGGTCAGGTAATCCGTCAGGGCTTCCGGGGCGGTATCCTTGATTCTCTCCGCAAAATACGGATACTTTGTCAGTTGTTCCAATGTGTACATGCTTTACTTCCTCCGTGCCGCGCTTCCGTTGTCACGCCATCTTCTGATCCGGGCGCCAGCCGTCGTCTCCGCCCAGCACCCTGGGCAGGGTAATCTCCTCTGCTTCCTTGTCCGTCAGCCTGTTCTGGGCCGGGTGCCGCGTTTTCTGATCCGCCCGTACGCCTGTGGTTCGCCATTCTCCGCAGCGTTTGGTTACGATCCGTTCTTCGTCCCAGTCGGCAAAACCTTCCGGAGCCACATGTTCATCCATTTCACATTCAAGGAAAAGCGTACTGGAACCTTTCCGCCATGGGCGTCCGAGAACCCCCGCGCCTGGTTTGCATTCTCCTGTCAGGCGGCATCTGTGGAACACAAAACCGAAAGGCTGATTTCCATTTGTATTCGTCGCGGTATACCAACCTCCGCGCTCATTCATGAACAGCGTACAGTTTTCAAACCAGCACCGGTACGGGCCAAAAATAAAGTCTACATCTCCTCGAATCAGGCAATTTTCGAAATACTGCCTGCTCCCGGTCAGCGGTCCGTCTTCAACCCGTATCGCCTGCTCCGCGCATCCGAACCGGCTGCCGATATCTTCTTTCACATTTGGCAGGCGGATCGGTCCGCAGAACAGCGTATCCTGATGGGCAATCAGTCTGCATTTCCGCCATATGCCCCGGTCTCCGGCGGCGTAAACCGCCACTGCCTGTCCGACCTCCCGGCCGTCTCCGGCGTCATTCACCACAGTCAGATTTTCAACTGTAATGTCTTTGCCGGTGGTCATCAACGTGGATGAAAGAAAGGTTCCCTTCTCCGTTCCGTCTTCATACCGGTCTTTGGCGCATCCGTTCCAGGCGATCACTGTTCGATTCATGTCTTCTCCCTTCAGGAAAACATGATTCTTGTGAACCACGATCTTTTCCCGGTATTCCCCGGAGCGGATCAGGATTTGTCCGCCTGTTTCCGGAAGCGCGTCGATAGCGGCCTGAATACCGGTATAACCGCCGCTTCCGTCTTTTGCCACAATCACCATATAGTCCCAGTCCTGCTTTTTGTTTTATCCCGGTTCAGTTACAGTACATTGTAACAAACCGCGGCGCACTCCGTCAAACATTTGTCTGTTTATCACAATACCAATTCGCTTCACTTGTTTTCTGCCGGGTCCCATGATACAATTTCAGTATAAGCTATCTCTGTTTGCCAAATTCGGCATCCTTGACAGACACTATACCGGAGGGCCACATGAACGATATCACCTATGTCGGCAAACACACGGTTATTTACACCGTTTCCCGCCATGCCCATGAAAGCTGGGAATTCGTATATTGCACCTATGGATCCGGTACCTTCCTTTTTGACGATTGCAGTCTGGATTACCGGGAGGGAGACATCGTCATTATCCCGCCCATGACGCCCCATTCCAATGCCAGTGCGGACGGTTTCCAGAATATCCATATCAACATGGTCTCACCGGCCCTGTCCTTTGTTTCGCCCCTGGTTATCTCGGACGATTCCAATCATTTTCTGCTGGACGCGTTCAATGCGGTATTCTTCCATTTTTACTCTGACCGGAAAGAAACCGCTCCGCTGCTGTCTGTTTACGGCGACCTGATCAGCTGTTATCTGGCCGCGTACCGTACCGGCACAGCCCTCACCCCGATCGTAGCCCAGATCGAGAACAACATCATCTCAAACTATGCCGACAGCAATTATGAGCTGGACGCCTACCTGCATTCTCTGCCCTTCAGCTATGATTATCTGAGAAAGCTCTTCCAGAAAGAGCTTGGCGTGACTCCTCACCGCTACCTGACGGATAAAAGGCTGAAAATGGCAGCGGAGCTGCTCATCAGCGACGCCAATGCCGGTGCCCGGACCATCGCGGACATTGCTCCCCTGTGCGGATTCCACGATCCGTTGTATTTTTCCAAAATGTTCAAGAAAAAATACGGAACCGCTCCCCGGTATTATCTGGAATCCAGGCTCAGCAGCACCGTGCCCGAGCAGGACAGCGAGCGGATGAAAGTCCGCCTGGATTGATTTCCCTGTTCAACTGTTTCTCACCCTGTCCGGAATAGCTTATCCGATCGGAGGAGTCTGCTGATGTACGACCCGAAAGAACTGACAATCGCCTATATCGGCGGCGGCTCCAGGGGGTGGGCCTGGGGTTTTATGACGGATCTGGCCATAGATCCGGATCTGTGCGGCTGTATCCGCCTGTACGATATTGACAGGGAAGCAGCGGAACGAAACCGGATCATCGGCGAAAAGATCAGCGCCCATCCCGAAGCAGTCTCCCGCTGGCGCTATGAAGTCAGCCGAACGCTGGAGGAATCGCTTTCCGGAGCGGATTTTGTCGTCATTTCCATCCTGCCCGCCACCTTCCGGGAAATGGCCTCCGACGTTCATCTGCCGGAACGTGTCGGCATCTGGCAGCCTGTCGGCGATACCGTCGGTGCCGGCGGATTCATGCGTGCCATGCGTACTGTTCCCATGTTTGTGACCATTGCGGAAGCGATCCGGAACTGTGCTCCGGACGCATGGGTCATCAACTACACCAATCCCATGTCCCTGTGTGTCCGGACGCTGTATCATGTCTTCCCGCGGATCAGGGCTTTCGGCTGCTGTCATGAAGTGTTCGGAACCCAGAACCTCCTGTGCAGCATGCTGGAAATCGAAGAAGGCATTCCCGGCGTCCGACGTCAGGATCTGAGGACCACTGTCACCGGAATCAATCACTTCACCTGGATCACACAGGCGTCCTATGGCATCATGGACCTGTTCCCGCTGTATGCACGTTTTGCGGAAAAATACGCGGAAAACGGTTATGAAGCCTCACCGGACCAGAACTGGATGAACTCCCATTTCAACTGCGCGCATCGCGTGAAATTTGATCTTTTTCTCCGCTACGGCGCAATTGCCGCCGCGGGTGACCGCCATCTGGCGGAATTCGTCGCGCCCTGGTATACAAAAGATCCGGAGACTGTCCGTTCCTGGAAATTCAGTCTGACGCCTGTCTCCTGGCGGGAACAGGATTTGAAAGAACGGCTCGCCCGCTCGGACCGATTAATCTCCGGGAGAGAGGAGCCAGCCTTGAAACCTTCCGGTGAGGAAGGACACCTGCTGATCAAAGCGCTGTTGGGGCTGGGGGATCTGATTTCCAACGTCAACGTGCCCAACCGGGGCCAGATTCCCGATCTGCCTGCCGACGCCGTTGTTGAAACCAACGCTTTCTTCAGCCGCAATCGGATCGATCCGCTTTTTACCGGAGAAACGCCCCGCAGCATCCTTCCGCTGATCACCCGTCATGTGCTGAATCAGGAAAACACGCTCGCTTCGGCCCTGAACTGCGACAGACAGCTGGGATTCACCACTTTCATGAATGATCCCCAACTGTCCTTTGTCCCGCCTGAAGCAGGTAAAAAACTGTTTTCCGATATGCTTGAAAACCAAAGGAACTGGCTGCCGGAAGGCTGGTTTAAATGACTTTCTCTGTCTCTCCGTCAAACAGATAAATGCTTTCCCATGGAATGTAGAAGCTGATCTCCGAGTCTGTTTCCGGCGTATCGTGGCTGTCTACCTTCAGGATTGCCTGCTGATCTCCGGATGTAATGTACACATTTGTATTGTCGCCCAGCATCTCGGTCAGTTCCACCTGGCAGTTGATTTGGACGGCTTTTTCCTGTTCCTTCAGGACGATAGCTTCCGGCCGGAATCCAAAGACAATCTCTTTTCCTTCCATTGAAGCAAGGTCCGGCCGTATCTGCGTCAAGTTAATCCTCTGCCCGCCGAAAGCAACAGTGCCGTTCTCCACACGGCTCTGTACGAAGTTCATGGGAGGTTCGCCGATAAAGCCGGCCACGAAGACGTTCGCGGGTTTGAAATACAGCTCGTAGGGTGTTCCGACTTGCTGAACATACCCGTCTTTCATGACCACGATCCGATCTGCCAGCGTCATGGCTTCCGTCTGATCGTGGGTCACGTAGATGGTCGTCGCGCCGGTCTCCCGGTGGATCTGAGCAATTTCGCCGCGCATGGTCACCCGCTGCTTGGCGTCCAGATTGCTCAGCGGTTCATCCATCAGGAAGATACCCACTTTCCGGATCAGCGCCCGGCCGATGGCGACGCGCTGCCGCTGCCCGCCGGAAAGCGCCCGGGGCAGCCGGTCCAGGTATTCTGTCAGGCCCAGGATTTTTGCGGTCTTTTGTACCCGTTCCTCAATCACATCTTCGTCCACGCCCTGCAACGTCAGGCCAAAGGCGATGTTGTCATACACCGTCATCTGCGGATACAGGGCATAGCTCTGGAACACCATCGCCACTTCCCGCTCCCGCGGGCTTTTTTCATTGGCCCTCACGCCGTTGATCAGAAATTCGCCGCTGGATATGTTTTCAAGGCCCGCGATCATGCGCAGCGTCGTGGACTTTCCGCATCCGGACGGACCGACAAAGACCACAAATTCTCCCTTTTCAATCTCCAGGTTGAAATTGTGGACCGCATGATATCCGTTCGGATAGATTTTATTGATGTCCTTCAGGGTAATGTACATCCGTTTCTTCCCCCTTGCGGTTTACCTGTCCAGGCGTCTGATCTCTGTATAACAAAGCACATATGGCGCCGATCCCTTGGCGTCATTCGTCACCACCGGTTCCGAAATATAATACGCATAGCTCCCGTCCCGCCGACGGTTATTTTCCGGTCCCAGTCCGGCAACCAGGCAGATGTTTTTCAACCCGAGCATCCCGTCCTGCGCCGTAAGGAAATGGTGACTGATTCCCTCAAAAGTCTTCCGGCCCAGATCCCGGAAGCGGCCTTCCAGAAGCCCCAGACGCGCACCTTTCAGCATAGCACACGCAATCATTGCGCTTCCGCTGGTCTCAGGATAGTTGCCCTCCCGTCCCTGCTGATCCACCACCTGAAGATACATATTCGTTTCCGGATCCGCAAAGGCAGCGATGCTCTCCATCAGTTCCCGAAGAGTTTCTCCAAGTTCCGTACGTTCTGCCGTTCCATCCGGAACAATTTCCGCAAGATCAGCCAACGCCAGCGAATACCAGCCGATTGCCCTCAGCCAGAAATGCCGGCTCAGACCCGTATCCGGATCCGCCCAGAAGGCTTTCCGGGTGACATCATAACCGTGGTAGTACAGTCCGGTTTCCGGATCGCGCATCCGGGCACGGACTGTTCGCAGTTGCCTCATGACGTCCCTGACGTCTCCCTGTCCGTACGTATACTCATACATAGCCAGGAACGGAAGCGCCATATAGGTTCCGTCCAGCCATACCTGGTTTGGATATATCAGTTTGTGCCAGAAATTCCCTTCTTCTGTACGCGGCTGCTCCTGTAATGTGCGGTACAGATAGTCCGCTGCTTTCCTGTATTTTCCATTCCGGGTTCGCTGATACATCGGAAACAGGATCCGTCCCTCATTGTAATCGTCCAGTGCCCGTTTTTCCGGGTTAAAAGTATCAATTGTCCCGTCTTCCCGGACAAAGCAGTCCGCCACCTCTTCCACAAATGCCGCATAACGGTCGTCTCCGGTAATTTCCGTCATAGCCAGCAACGCAGTCAACATGCAGCCGTCGATATAATTCCAGCTGACATCCTGATTCTCGCGGATTTTTTCCATGTTCCAGGCTGTCCGCCGCGGAGTACTGCGTTTAATCAGTTCCTGAATATACTGCTCAACGATATCCTGCATATCTTACCTCAATTGCGATTGATTGGCATGCCGCGCGTCTGCCAGGATCCGCTTGCCAAGCCTTTTGAGCCCCAGAAACACCAGGTCCCACAGCGTAATCAGGAGGCCGAACAGGATCGGCTCCACGCCTATCGCAGGCGGCGCGTCTTTTGCTCCGCCCGAAGCGATCAGGTTAATTCCGTTATAGGACATCAGCACACACAGAATCAGAACAAATCCGTAAAGTATATCCAGCAGATAATAGATATATCCTTTCTTCGGAAACATCATCCATCGGTCATAAGCGCCTTTCTCTTTTGCAATAAACCGGTAAATGTTGTTCGTCAGCAGGTTTGTGGCCAGCCCGAGCATCACAGCGAGAATCACCAGCAGATCCCACTGGCTCAGGCTGAATGTGCTCAAGCCCCAGACAAAGAAGTAGCAGATCATCCCGGCGATCCACCACTTCAGCAGAATCGCCTTAATCCAGTCCGCCAGTCTGACCTTCGGGCCTGACTGATACTTCCGCAGTTCCTGTCGGGATACGGGCGGTGAATTCTCAGAATTGGCAGTCACCAGGTCATTTACTGCTTTGACCTTCAGCCTGTAATAATCCGCCTCTTCCCTCTGCGGTTCATAATCCGTCTTCTTCGGGATATTTCCTTTCTGCTTCATCGCGATTATTCCTGAGAGATATCAATGGCTTCGATATCCCCTGAGCTCTCAATGTTTATACTTGTTTTCAGTTTCTTCAGCAGCGGTGTGTATACCGGCAGGAGGGCAGTCAGAGTCAGGCCCGCAATCAGAATAATCATATGCACGCCCAGCATACTCTGCGCATTCGATACAAAGATGTTTTTCCCCGTTGGATTGATCCGGTTCACTTCCCGGGTTATTGCCGTGAAGATACAGCTGCGGTAATAGATATCGCAGTAGATCAGGATGCCTACCATAATCACCATTAACACCAGCATAGGAACATTGACCTTTTTCCGGTGCGGAAACGCATTCATGAAGCATACCAGACTAAGTACAGACAGCAGCATTGTCACAAACGCGGTCAGTCCCATATTCTGACTGTTAACCAGGGCAGTTGTATTGGAGATCTGAGTCAGGTTAAAAGAGTAATATATAAAAGCGATTGCAAGCACAGCAAGCGGTATGGTATGCGGTTTGCGTTTCAGTGCAACCAGGCGTTTCCGACAGAATTCATGAAAGCCGGCCGGATTCTTTGCCATGATTATTCCGCCTCCCTTCGGACGGCATTGGTCGTTTCCGGATCGAAAAAGTGCATCCGGTTGAAATGCACCGGAACATAATCACCGGGTTTGTTTTCGCTCCATCCGCGCAGTTTCGCCGTAATATGGTTCCCTTCTCCGAGGAAACCGTGTACAAGCGTATTCATTCCCAGATTCTCGTTATTCACAACCCGGAGCGTCATGTTGCCGCCTTCAGCCACATCCTCCGGACGCACACCCAGAATGACCCGTTTATGGATATACGGCGTCAGAAGCTGCTTCTGGGCGTCTGTCAGATCTGCCGTAAAGCCGTTCCCCTTCAGCTGGCCGTCCTCAAAGACGGTATCAAACATATTCATCGGCGGCAGGCCGATAAAGGTGGCGACAAAAGTGTTGTTGGGACGATCATACAGTTCCAGCGGTGTCCCGATCTGCTGAACATGGCCCATGCTCATACAGACAATCCGGTCCGCCAGCGTCAGCGCCTCGGTCTGGTCATGCGTCACATACAGAATGGTCGCCTTCAGGCGCTTATGGAGCAGAAGAATTTCCCTTCTCGTTGCACTGCGCAGTTTGGCATCCAGGTTGGACAGCGGCTCGTCAAACAGGAACACCTTCGGATTCCGTACAATGGAACGGCCCATTGCCACCCGCTGACGCTGTCCGCCGGAAAGCTGTGCCGGCTTCTTGTTGAGCTGGCTTGTCAGGTCCAGGATCTCTGCGGCTGCCAGCACCTTTTTGTGGATCACGTTCGGATCCTCTTTCCGGAGCATCAGGCTGAACGCCATATTCTCATAAATGGTCATGTGTCCATACAGCGCATAGTTCTGGAAAACCATTGCCATATCCCGGTCTTTGGCAGGCGCCTGGGTAATGTCTTTGCCGTCCAGCAGCAGGTTGCCCCTGGAAATATCCTCCAATCCGGCCACCATCCGCAGTGTTGTTGATTTTCCGCACCCGGAAGGACCGACCAGAACAATCAGTTCCCCGTCTTGCACATCCAGGTTGAAATCATACACAGCCTGCACGTTGTTGTCGTAAATCTTATCCAGATGCTGCAGTTGAAGCTCTGCCATGCTGCTTCCTCCTTACGCCTTTGCTGCTTCAACCGAAGCAATATGGGCCGCGAGCGCCTGGGTTTTCCGCCAGTTGATCACCGCACTGGCAAACAGGCACGCTGCGGAAAGAGAAAGGTAAACAATTATGCGGATGAACTGGCCGTCTCCCATTACCTGTTCCCCGTTGACAACCGCGTTGTGGGCTTGCATTGGAAAGATAAAAATCCGGACAATCTGTCCGCAGCCCAGTATTATCAGCAGCCACGTATAGCCTTTCTGATAGTTCTTGACTCCCTCTGAAGCCAGAAACGTCGCCAGCATGAACACAAGGTTATAGACAATGGAGGTTCCGATCAGAATAGTGTAATAGTATGTCTCGCAGTCGGATTTATATAAGCTGATAAAGAAAAGCACATCGCAGACGATTGCCAGAATCGCCAGCCGGGAAGAGAGGGTGTTTTTGGTGTAGCGCATCCGATCAAGGCGCGTGGATTCATCGTTCATACGGACACCGCCTTTCCGTCCAGAAGAGCCTTCTCACTCTTCATGAGCTTTCTTTTCCAGATCACATTCATCGTCAGCAGCGCTGCGGCAATTACAAGCAGCGCGCAGGCCAGATAATGGATATCAAACCAGAAAGTGGATTCAGCAGTCATTGCAGGCGTTTCCCAGATCTGTGACCACATATCCAGCGATTCAAAATCCACCGTAGTGATAAATTGCTGCCGGAAGGCGCTGACCTGCAGATGCGCCCAGACGGCCACGCCGATCTCGGCAATTACATTAACAGCAGTTGCCGAATAATTGCCGATGTAGTATTTCCTTCGCGAACTGGTATTGCTGATAAACAGGCATGCTGCCAGAAGAATCAGCGCAATGGATGCAATCAGAAGCTGGTGATTGAAACCCTGCATATCATAATAAATTATCGAACCTGGCACATCGGTTTCTTCCAGGTTGTCCGGGTTCCTCATCATGGGATAGAGACTGTCATAAAGATCCGTCAGCATTCCCAGAGAATAAATAAACATGACCACTGCCGCAATCAACGCAAAAAGGCAGATGACCCTCTGGAGCTTCACTTGCTTCTTATACATGATGATCCCCGCTTTTTCATATCTCCCATTCCCTCCGGTCCGCAGACCGGAGGGAATGGGAATCTGTCCTTTTGTTATAAACCGTCGGAAAATGGATTACTTTACAGTCGCGTAATAGTCGGCCAGTTTCTTCCATGCGCTTTCACGCAGAGCCAGATACTGCTTGCCGTGCCAGTCGTTGATTACGGTATTGGCCATATCTTCAGCCGTTCCGTCCAGTCCGCTCACGATGATGTTAACGAACAGGTTTTCTCCGCCCTTGCTGGAACTGAACTTGCCGTTGCTGGACAGTTCCGCGTAGGAGTTGATCATATCTGTCTCTGTCTTGGAATTCGGAAGGACGGTGGGAATGGAAGTGTACCAGGGATTCTCAGCGATCTCGAGCAGCGGATGCTTGATGGTGCCCAGGCCGATCGCCGTGGAAATATGCCCGGCGCCTTCCCGGCCGACTTCGTGTGTGCACTGATACTCAAACGCCTGGCTCTTCACAAAGCTCAGCGTAGATCCAAGGTACATACGCGCATAGTTTGTATAGTTACCCTTGGCCTTTTCCCACAGTTCCGCATAAGTCGCGTCGGCAATTACAGGCATCTCTTTGCCATTGAAAATGAAGGTTTCGCCTTCCTTGATAAAGGCAGCGGGACCGTAGCTCATCAGAATCTGACCTTCATCGGAATAAGCGTAATCAATCAGCGCCAGCGCCTTTTCAAGCGCGCCGGGATTGGCTTCCACACCGGCTTTGGAGATAGCCCATGCGTCGGTTTTTACAGAGCGCCAGCTCTCGGTAAACCGCATGTATACGCCGCCTTCAGTACCGTCGAACCACTTGGCCACCGGCACCATAACCGCCATATACTTTTCACCTTCGTCAGACTGCAGTTTCGTGGCGTTCATAACCGTCTGGGTCTGATTGTAGTCGTAGGACATAAAACCGTTGTCGTTTTCCAGATAGGTGGAGGAATTTTCCTCGGCAGCGTCGATGAAAGCCTTGGAAATCAGGCCTTCGGCGGCGATATCGTGCATCTTGGCCAGGGCAGTATAGGTATCCGCTTCCTGACGGGCGTCATGCAGTTTGCCGTCCGTGCCGAAGAACAGATAATCCTGACGGGATTCCATGCCGCGTACGCCGAAAAGCTGGCCGGCAAACCGGAACATATCCACTCTGCGTGAGTTGTTCGCTTCTTCACGGGAGAACAGTCCCTGAATGGAATCTGTTCCGTTCAGGCTCTGCGGATTGGCGACCACGCAGCGCAGGAGGGCAACCAGTTCGTCTGCGTCCCAGGCAGCGTTCTGTCCGATGAACAGATTGCTGCGCTCTGTGCCGTAATAACCGTTGTAGGTTTTGTCGATGTATTCACGGAGCATGTTGACCGCTTCAACGCCGCTCATAGCGCCTTTTTCATTCATCTTCGCGATGATATTGCCGTAAGCGTCATAATCCTTGGTAACGATCTCCGTGGCGGTACCGTCCAGTGTGGGTGTTTCAATCTCAATCTTGCCTTCTGTAGGCATATAAGGGGTATAAACAGGCGCTGCCGTATCATTGCACTTTTCAGCGGTGAATTCGCCTTCGCCGTCCAGCAGTTTGGCCACGTAATCCACCCGCATCAGGGGCATCCGCTCAATATCGTTCACACCGTCAAAGTAGGGGCTGAAGTAAATGGCTCCGGTATTGACGTCACCTGTGATGGACAGCCGTACAATAGGATTCGCATCCAGATAGGCCTTGAAATGAGGCAGCTGGTCGATGTAGTCGTTCAGGTTGACAAGCGCGTCCTTCACACCGTATTCATTCAGCGTAGCCGCAGGGCCGGACACCATGTCCACTTCTGCCAGCCTGTCTACCCAGTACGCAAACTCATCCTTGGTGCCGTTGCCCTGATATTTGCTCTCAAAGGTTACGCCCAGGATTTCTTCCAGGGCCTGCCAGGTAGGCTTCAGATCGCCGGTGTTGTAGGTTTTTCCGTCAGCCAGGGTAATACCTTCTCCGGCGGTCTCCGGATCGAAGGTAATACCTGTCTTTACGCTGTTATAGCCTGTTGCCATCCGCAGCGTAACCGTGCTTTCCGCGTTCGCGAAAGCGACCATGGAGATCAGCATCGCGACGCACAGAACAAGAGAAAGAAACCGTTTCATGTGTTTTGCCTCCTTAAAATATTATTATTTCCACATCCGGGAAGTTTCTTCATGCCGGATGAAGTAATACGGGACCAGCAGCGGTTGTTACTCCTTCACACCACCCACATTCGTACCTTTTGCGAAATACTTCTGAATAAAAGGATAAATAATCAGGATCGGGATAATGGAACAGACGATCAGCGCGAATATCAGGGAATCAGCCGCATAGTTTTCTGTCCAGGTTGCCAGCTGCTCCAGATCCGTATACTGTTCCAGCTTGTTCCGGATAAAAACCTGAAGCGGCTGTTCATTGGCATTGGAAATCATCTGCCTGGCCCAGAAATAGCCGTTCCACCGGCTGATCGCGAAGAACAGCGCGACTGTGGCAATGGTGCTTTTGCTCATGGGAATATATACTTTGCTGAGCACCTGCATTTCCGTTGCGCCGTCCACAATGGCCGCTTCCTCAATTTCACTGGGCACGTTTTCAAATGCGTTGCGCAGCAGGATAATATTCATGGCTGCCATGCCCATGGCAATTACAACCAGCCATTTATCATCCATGATGCCGATGCCGTTGAACACCTGTTTGGTTGCGATGTAGTTCAGGTACTGGGGCACAATGCCGGCGCTGAACCACATCGTAAAAACAAGGAAAAAGTTCAGGGGTTTCCGGAAAAGCAGCCGTTTCTTGCTCAGCGCGTAGCCGCCGAGAATTGCGACTATCAGGGACCAGATCGTACCGTAAACCGTCAGGAACAACGTGTTGGAATAAGCATTCCAGAACTCATTGCTGCCGAACATTGCCGCAAACGCGTTGAATTGCACCGCTTTCGGCAACAGGATAATCTCCTTGTATTCCACCGCGTGCCGGCCGCTGATGGACGCGGAAATCGCGTACAAGAAAGGATACAGGCACATCAGTGCGAACACCGTCAGAAACGTATATGCCAGAATTCTGAAGATCAGCTCGGAAATCTCAAGTTTCCGTTTCACCGGTCAACTGCCTCCTTTCATCAGTAAAGGCTCACATTGGAGGCCTTGCGCGCGATAGTGTTTGCGCCGATTACCAGCAGCATGCCGATCACATTGTTCATCATCTCAGCCGCTGACGCCAATCCGCTTTGGCTTCCTTTTATACGCCACGCGAATGTGGAAACCACTTCGGCGGTCTGGTACGCCGCGATCCTGCCCTCGCTCAGCAGCAATACTTTTTCATAGCCTATGGAAAGCATGGATCCGATCCGGGTAATCAGCATAATCACAATCGTGGACAGGATACTCGGCAGCACTACATACCTCATCTGGGCCCATTTCCCGGCTCCGTCAATCTGTGCTGCTTCATAGCTCGTTGGTGAAATAGCTATAATCGCCGCGAAAAAGACAATGCTGTCATATCCGGCTGTTTCCCAGATTCCCGACACCTGATAGATAGCCCGGAAATAATTGGGATTGTTCAGCAACCCGTTCTGCGCTGTTTCAGCTGAAATCAATCCAAGTGAAGCCAGTGCCTGGGACAGAATGCCCGGTGGCGTATTGCTGGCAGCGCTTCCCTGTTTAATCAGCATGACTACAAGGGAGGTCATCACGACCGTTGACATAAATTTGGGCAGGTAGGTCATAACCTGCAAGGCGCTCCGGGCCGCATTGGAACGGATCTCATTAAAGAACAGCGCCAGGATGATCGGCATCGGAAAACCGAAAAGCAAACCATAGAAACTCAGCAGGAAAGTGTTTCTCATTGCCCGCCAGAAATCGGTGCTCAACCCGGAATAGGTCCCTGTGCCAAGCAGCAGGCCTTTGAAGTTTGAAAATCCTTTGAAATACTGTTCCGAAACCGGTTTGACCACGTCGTCCACCTTGAAGGAGCCAAGAAGTTCGTACATGGGCATATACCGCCAGAACAGGAATACAAGCAGCATCGGCACCAGCATCACATACAGCCGCCAGTCCTTCACAATCGTACGGCCCACATTCAGCCAGTAATGCTTTTCCACATCGTCCCGCACTGCCTGTTCGGGATCTTCCCGATAAGTACCGGCAGCCTGATCCGGAATCAGGTAATCCGTTGCTTGCCTCTTCATCCCAGAACTCCTTCCTTAATGCTTCGTCTCCTGACTGAGACGTTCCAGATAATGAACCTGATCCTCCAGTATCCCGTCAAGCCGCGAAGCAATCCAGAGAATCGCCAGTGTAAATATATAGGATACAGAGTCTGTCGTGATAAAAATCAGGAAATCTTCACTCAACTCGCCCAGGATCAGCGCAATCAGCGTCCGGCCTGCCTGCATTGACAGCAGAACCAGGAAAGCGAAGGTAAAATTGACCAGAATCTGATCCTTCAGTTTTTTCCAGCCCCATCGGCGTAACAGTGGCCAAACGGCCAGTGCCGCGAGATTGCCGATCCCATAGATCAGAAACTGTTGTCCGGTACCCCGGGAAACCAATACCGTCACGATACCGCCGATCACTGCATGGATGACGCACCAGGGACCCCACCGGACCATCACGATCGCTGTAATTGCCGCTGTAACCGATACCGTCCACGGTTCGCTGGGAAACCACTCCGTGGAAGCACGGACAAGCAATGTTTCAAACAAAATCAGAATCAGTGCGAAAAGAGACAAATCGATCGCGCGGTACTGGCCGACGGTTCTGTGAGAGCGCACTGGGTTCCCTCCGGTTTTTGGCTTTTTTGTCCTGTTTTCAATCCCTATTATACATCAATTTGTCTGTTTTCGTAAAGTCAAAAACCGATATACATATGGACATTTCGGATATGTTTTCTCAGGGTTGTTTGCCAATATATGCCAGAATCCCGCCATCCACATAAAGAATATGGCCATTGACGAAGTTGCTGGCCTCGGACGCCAGGAAGACCGCGGGACCCTGCAGATCCTCCGGGGTGCCCCAGCGGGCTGCCGGTGTCTTGGCAATGATGAACTGGTCAAAAGGATGGCGGCTGCCGTCCGGCTGCTTCTCCCGCAGCGGCGCGGTCTGGGGAGTGGCGATATAGCCGGGCCCGATCCCGTTGCACTGAATGTTGTGTTCGCCGTATTCAGAGCAGATGTTCCTCGTCAGCATCTTCAGGCCGCCCTTAGCCGCGGCGTAAGCGGATACAGTTTCCCGGCCCAGCTCGCTCATCATACTGCAGATGTTGATGATTTTACCGTGTCCCTTAGCGATCATGGAAGGAATAACCGCCTTTGCGCAGATGAACGGCGCGTTCAGGTCAACGTCTATCACCTTTCGGAATTCGGCCGCGCTCATCTCAATCATCGGAATGCGCCGGATGATCCCGGCATTGTTCACCAGGATATCGATCACCCCGACTTCCGCTTCGATCCGCTTCACCAGTGCCTGCACCGCTTCTTCATCCGTCACATCGCAGACGTAGCCCTTCGCGTCAATTCCCTTGTCTGCATAGGTTTTCAGGCCCTTGTCCACCAGTTCCTGATTGATATCGTTAAATACAATTGTCGCGCCGGCTGCCGCGTATGCTTCTGCGATTGCGAAGCCAATCCCGTAACTGGCTCCCGTGATCCAAGCGACTTTTCCCTTCAGGCTGAATGCGTTCATATCCATTTCTGTTTCCTCCTTATCTCAGATCGGTCGTTTTGATGTTATCCATATCATCAAACGCCTGGTTCTCCCCGCCCATCGCCCAGATGAATGTGTAATTGCTCGTTCCGGCGCCGGCATGAATTGACCAGGAGGGCGAAATCACCGCCTGCTCGTTCTGCATCACGATATGCCGGGTTTCCTGTCCTTCGCCCATCATATGGAACACCACATTGTCCTGAGGTACTTCAAAATAGAAATACACTTCCATCCGGCGCTCATGCGTATGGGCCGGCATCGTGTTCCAGACGCTGCCGGTCTCCAGCACCGTCATGCCCATGCTCAGCTGGCAGGTCTTCAATACCGAAGGATGGATAAACTGGTTGATCACCCGTTTATTGCTCGTTGCGGCGTCTCCGCAGGGTTTCTTGGCCGCGTCAGAAATTTTGATCAGCCGGTTCTCATAGCTGCAGTGTGCCGGAGCGGAAACAATGTAGAATTTTGCGGGATTCGTTGCGTCAGCGCTCTCAAAAAACACTTCCTTCGCGCCGCGGGTCAGGTACAGACAGTCTTTGTATCCAAGCTCATACACATTTCCGTCTGCCGTTACCTTTCCGGTGCCGCCCACGTTGAACATACCGCACTCCCGCCGTTCCAGGAAGTATTCGGTACCGAAGTTGTGCCAGATATCGATTCCCTTGTCGATGGAAACCTTTTCCATCACCGGCATGATCCCCAGCGTCACCATCCGGTCCACATGGCTGTAAACCGCTGTCACCTGATCCGTCTCAAACAGTTTTTCGATCAGGAATTCCCTGCGGACTTCCTCGGTGGTATAACGTTTAAAATCCCTCTGGTTGCAGCTGTAGCGAATGTCCATATCCTGTTTCCTCCTTTTTATCCTTCCGGTATGATATCAATCTGCTCCACTTCCGCTGTTTCCAGCGGTTCTCCTTCAATTCCCGACATGTAAACGCGATCCATCGTCAGCTTTTTCAGATACCTAACAATCAGGCCCCGCCGGCAGCATTCCTCCACATTCAGCGCCATAGCCGGAATTAAAGAGCCTGCTTCCGGATCAAAATCGAAGCGGCAGTCCCGCATAATCAGGTGCTTCATCGGCTTCTCCGGCAGGCCCAGAACATACGCGGCGCAGGCTTTGCATCCGGAGGCTTTTACCCGTTCAAAACTGACCGTCCCGATCTCCGGCGTGGTCTCATCCACAGGTTGTTTCTCCCGGCTCTGCACCCGGTCCGTCTTGCCGTCCGCATCACAGAAATAGAAGCTGTTGACCACCAGCGGCATCTTGACGCCGTCCATCCGGATATCCCGAAACTTGATATCGTCGATCACGCCGTCTTTTCCCCGATCCCGCCTGGTCTTGATCCGCAGTGCCCGGTCATTTCCTTTCATATAGCAATGGTGCGCCGTGACATGTTTTACACCGCCTGCCATCTCGCTGCCGACCGTCACACCGCCGTGTCCGTCCAGCAGCGCACACCATCCGATTTCCAGA
>Ga0310694_10002596_pt1 | contig 18343 bp, 17 predicted proteins | sample 174DNAGHGhighgp2_FD_203884 | JGI IMG/M metagenome (GOLD analysis project Ga0310694, IMG submission 203884) | Sheep rumen microbial communities from Palmerston North, Manawatu-Wanganui, New Zealand - 1742 DNA GHGhigh gp2 (v2) (version 2) | ecosystem: Host-associated > Mammals > Digestive system... | reverse complement strand
GGATAGAAGCCAACTACGACAAGCCGCTGATGTTGCGATTACGTAAAATTGGCCGTAGCGACCAAGATATACGACATGTATTTCTTGCGGCCTACAATGCGCAACCACGTGATCAGCACTTGGTCGATTCACTCACCGTAGAGATGCAGAAAGCAGACAGTATCAACCAAAAAGAGATTTGCGACATCCTTGATACAAGGGGATTTGTGGGCAAAGAGGCCGTAGGTGATGCTTGCACCGTATATTGGCTCATCATTCAACACGCACCGATGGAGCTGCAAAAGAAATACTTCCATGTGTTTGTAGATGCCATGGAGCGAGGCGACATCTATAAATCGCAAGTAGCAATGATGGACGATAGAATAGCCATGTTTGAGCGAAGACCACAAAAATATGGTTCGCAAATCGTAGAAAATGAGAAAGGTAAACGAGTTATTTATCAGTTGCTAGACCCCGGGAAAGTTGATGAATGGCGAAAGGAGATGGGACTCAATCCACTGGCCGATTACATGAAAGAGATGGGGATTGAGCAATAATGTAAAGGAACTCAACTAAATGTCCTGGTCCCCGAAGAGCATGGGCCTTCTGGGTTGTCACTATCCTTGTCAGACGTGACAGCTTCTCAGGTAGGCCTATTGTGCCATCTTGTAGGATGGCGTTAATCTCTTCTTTCAGTGTGCTCATCTTTTGTCTGTGCTAGGTTGTAGGTCAGCAGGGAAAGGAAGGGCTTACCTGTTTGTTTTGGGAAACCCTTCCTTTCTCGCTCTATGAGAGAAGGCATCACATGGAAGCCATGGCCTGTTCAAGCACCTGATAGGGGAACTCTTTCAGGATGAAATTGGTCATGGCATCCCCTGCTTCGTTGGCTACGAGTTTTTTGACTTCGTTGTAGACATTGGGGCAGGTGTCCTTCAAGTGTGCGAAGTCTTCTTTCTCTGACGGCTTTGTCCTGACGGTTTCGACCATGGCCTGGTATGTGGCGGATGGCAGCCAGACAAGGGCGTTGCCGTTTTTTTCCTCTCCTTCCTCCTCGTAATAGTAGATGATATTCACTTCCTTGTGCTTGACGTATTTCTCGGCAGCTTGCAGCAGCTCATCGGGCAATTGCTCACCCAAATCGATGGAGTTCTTCTCCCAGAATTCGTCATCATCGGGTGCGTATTTCTCCTGGTAATCCTTGAAACTTTCTTCGCACAGGTAATCGTAGACGTGTTGGAAGACGGAAAATTCTGGTGCAAAGCCGCCGTTGTTTTCCATCACCTTGCCCATTTCCTGGAGTTGCTTGTCTGTAAGTTCCACCTCCATGCTTTTGCGGTCGACGGTCTCATTGGTGTTCACGTTGTAGACCTCGTAGTCTACTGAAAAAGTTTTCTTGCTCATAGTCCTTGATGTTTGATTACGGGAGCAAAGTTAGGACCATGCTGTGTCAGAACGTGGAACATGCAAGAGAAAAATAACAGAAAATTTACGACCTATGCTGTTGCACCAATCTTTTTATTCAAAAGAGTCCCGTTCTGTAAAAAAACAAGAATGCCCAATGGGTCCAGAAAAACCGAGTTTCTCCGTGGTGGCGGTCTTGAAGTCCGATTTTGTCATTTTTTGATAATTTTTTTTGATATTTATGACAAATGTATTATCTTTGTAATCAAAAATGGAGGAAAATGACAAACAATCCCTTTGTGACGAATGGCTATGCCGGGCCTGACTACTTCTGCGACCGTATGGAAGAAACGGCATCATTGATCCAATTCTTGACCAATGGCAACAATATGGCGCTGATGTCACCGCGACGTTTGGGCAAGACCGACTTGATCAAGCACTGCTTCCAACAGGAAAGCATAAAAGACGACTATTACTGTTTTCTCATAGACATCTATGCCACGAACTCATTTCGTGACTTCGTCAACGTGTTTGGAAAAACCATACTCGAAGCACTGAAACCTAAAGGACGCCGAGCGTGGGAAGGATTCGTGAATGCGCTGTTGTCGGTGCGTTCGGAAATCTCACTCGACATCAATGGCAACCCTGTATGGGGATTGGGCATAGGAGCATTGACACCCCCACAGACGACACTTGACGAAATATTCAGTTATCTACGCACTGCAGAAAAGCATTGCTTGGTCGCCATCGATGAATTCCAACAAATTCTTTATTACAATGACAACAAGAATATTGAGGCTGCACTTCGCACACAGATTCAACAATGCAACAATGCCAATTTCATCTTCGCCGGTTCACAACGACATCTGATGAGCGAGATGTTCCTGTCTCCTTCCCGGCCTTTCTATCAGTCGGTGGTGCCCATGAGCCTCCACCCTATCCCGCTCGATAGATACTGGCCTTTCGCGGAAAGGCTGTTTGCCAAGAATGGCGGCCGGAAAATAACATATGAAGTGGTGGAGACCGTTTATCAACGTTTTGAGGGAATTACCGCCAATGTGCAACGTGTCATGAACATACTTTACCTACTTACCCCCCAAGGGGAAACCTGTACGAAGGAAATGATAGACACTGCTATTGACACCTTTCTGCAACTATCTTCGGAATATTATGGGGAATTGCTCCGACAAATGCCGGAAAAACAGCGCGATGTCTTTCTCGCCATCGCCGCAGAAGGAGTGGCAAGAAGTTTTTCGAGTGGGAAGTTTGTGCGAAAATACCGCCTTCCTTCCACCAGTTCCGTAGTCTCTGCCGTCAAAGGGTTGTTGGAAAAGGATTTCATCACAAAGACAGACAACGCCTATCAAGTTTACGACAGGTTCTTCCAACTGTGGTTGGAGAGGAGGGTGATAGGAAAATGACAGGAAAAATGGGGGGGGTAATTGACATACCGCGAATCTCGAAGGAATGTCGATAACTTCGAGCGAAGAGATAACTTCAATAACTTCGTTAACTTCTTTCAATGAGCACGACGGCATAGGCGCTGATGCCCTCCTGCCTTCCAGTGAAACCGAGTTTCTCGGTCGTGGTGGCCTTGATGGAGATGTCGTCGGGACTGATGCCCATAACCTCCGCCATGCACTGCTGCATGGCCGGGATGTGAGGATTGAGTTTGGGTTGCTCGGCACACACGGTGGCATCGATGTTCCCCACCCTGTATCCTTTCGTGGCGATGAGAGCTACCACCTCCTTGAGGATGACCTTGCTGTCCATGTCGAGCGTGTCGTCGGAGTTGTCGGGGAAATGATAGCCGATGTCACGCATGTTGGCGGCACCCAACAGGGCGTCGCAGATGGCATGGATGAGCACGTCGGCATCGCTGTGGCCAAGCAATCCCAAGCGATGGTCTATCCTCACGCCTCCCATCCAGAGAGCCCTGCCTTCCACCAACTGGTGCACGTCGTATCCGAAACCTACCCTGATGTTCATAGTTTAAAAATACTTAAGTGTCGCATTCGCTCAACTTTTCCACTTTTTCCTTACTTGCGAAAGTTGAGTAAAAAGAATTTATCTTCTCTTGAACAAGTCCTTGATGCCGTCCATGTCGAAGGAGAGGGTGAACCTGAGGGTCTGGTCGAGGGGGTTGCTCTTCGCTGTGGCGATGACATAACCGGCGTCGAGGGAGAAGACATTCATCCTGAAACCTGCGCCCACGGTGAAATATTTACGGTTGCCCTTGTTCTCATGCTCATCGTGGTATCCCGCCCTGATGGAGAACTGGTCATGATAGACATACTCGGCACCGATGCTCCACTGGACTTCCTGCAACTCCTCCTTGAAACCATTGGGGGCGTCGTTGAAACTCTTGAACATGCCGCTGATGCTCGACACGTCGAAATATTCCTTCTCCAAACGGTCCTGATACTCCTGCGAGGTCTCCTCTTCCTTCTGCTTGGGATAGGTGGGCACCAAGAGTTTGTTGACGTCGGCGGCGATGGTGAACCTGTTGTATTCATCAACGGGAATCATGAGCGAGGCACCCAACCTCAAGTTGGTGGGGATGAACTCACTGTGCTCGTCGCCACCGAAGGTGATTTTGCTACCGATGTTGCTGACATTGAGACCAAGACCCAATTGGCACTCCCTCGCACCAAGATTGAGGTAGTTCTGGTAATAGCACGAGATGTCGGCAGCGAAGGCCGAGCCGGGACTGGTATCCTCGGTGTAGTCGTAGGTGAGGTCGGAATAAATCCATCTCACAGCGGCGCCAAGGGAGAAATTCTCACTGAGCATAAGGGAGTATGCCACGTCGAGCGACATCTCATAGGGGTTGATGGTCATATCGTTGGAACCGTCGAGCGAACTGCTTGTATACACCTCTCCAAGGGAGAAGTACCTGAGCGAACCCGACACGGCGCTATAGTCGCCTATGCGGTAGTATCCTACGAGATAGGCCAGGTCCATGTCGTTCACCAACTGCCTCAGCCACGGAGTGTAGTTGAGCGCCACACCCGCCCTTGAGATGGTGAAGGGGTATTTCGACGGGTTCCAGTACTGTGACACGACGTCGGGGTCTGTGGCTGCTCCCACGTCGCCCATGCCGGCAGCCCGTGCATCTGGTGCGATGGTCTGCGAGGTGACGGAGGTGTTGACGGGGTTGAACATGTCCTCTTTCTGGGCCATGGCCGTGACCGAAACCAGTGAGAGTGTCAATAAGATGGATAGTCCTCTGATATTCATATTTTAGCTGTATTCTTTTCTTTGTCTTGATGTTGGGGGCTGTACCCTTCTTGTTTTAAAACGCTGTGGTGCCTTAATTATTGTCTATGATGATGAGTTTCTTGGCTTTGGATGCCATCTTGCTGCCGTCGCACGCCACGCGCACCCGGTAGAGATAGACGCCGGTCTGCAGTTTCTGTCCACCGTCGATGGTGAGATCCCAGTCGATGGTGTACGCCCCGTTGGTGGATACACCGCTTTCCGTGTGGTTCCACAGCAGCCTGCCACTGACGTCGAGGATGTCGAGCGACACATCCATGTTGCTCCCCGTGCGGTCATGGTTGATGATGAACGTGGTGGTCGTCGTAGCGGGATTGTTGGTGCAACTGATGCTGAACAGCGTGGGTTTGAGCGAATTGACGACATTGAAGGAAAGCTCTGCCGTGGACGAGTTGTTGAGGATGTCCCATGCCCTGAACTTGAGCACGTGTCTTCCCGGCGTGAGTTCGGGTATGCTGTAGAAGGTGCTCCCACTGGTGTAGCTGCCGAAGTCGAACGTGAAGTTGTCGTTGAGGATGTAAGTCTTCCCCATCTCGTCGTCGATGATGAGTTGCAAGTCGTGTCCTATACCCGTTCCCGCGGCGTTGATGCCGTCCTTGTCGGTCACTTGGGCCACGAAGTATGGCGTGCTGTTCACGTCGTCGCCGTTGGTGAACGTCGGGGAGTTGAGGTAACAGAAAATGGAAGGCCCTATGGAGTCGTTGTCCATGGTCTGCGTCCCTCCCACGGTGAAGTCGTCGCAGGCGCCATGTGCCTCGAGCGTGTGGTCGTCGTTGACGGCGTAGAGGTTCATGAGACCCGACCCGTCGGAGTAGTTGATGTCCATGGGCACGGCGAAGGAAAAATGGAAGGTGCCGTTCTCCACCTTGTCGGAGCCATTGAAGAGCACGTTGGGCCTGTCCAGGTAGGTGTAGGGGTTGTCGGTGTCTTCAGCCTGCCCCTTGCAGGTGACGCGTTCCTCAGAGTCTCTCACGGTGGCGGTGACCTGGCCGCTGAAGGTGGAGTCCCTCTGTCCGTTGCGCTCGATGTGTCCCTTGACGCTGACGATGGAGCCGGCTGAGATGGCTACATCATCCCCTTTGTCGAGGGCTCTCCCGTTGATGGAGTCCACCACGGCCTTCAGCGTGGGTACGTTGAGGCAAAGTGCGGGGTCGCCAAGCAGGGAGTACCTGAGTTTGTTGGCGGTCTTGTCCTGTCCGGAGGTGATCATCTCGTTTTTTGCCAACCTTTGCGCCTCTCCGATGGAGGTTCTCTTGCCGTCGTTCACCTTGAGCACATGCTTGAGGTAGGCGCGGTTGAGGTAGGCATTGTAACTTTGATAGACGGTCCTTGTGGTGCCGAAGAAGGCCATGGAGCCACCCTTCTTGTTGAGCATGCACTCCACGCCGATGCATTCCTCTGCCATGTCGAAGGGCATGATGTCGCAGGAAGCGGTGATCCAGAGCGGCATGTGGGTGTTGGAGAAGTCCTTGAAATCTTGCAGCATCAGCACTTTCTCATGCGAGATGCTGTTGGCCGACCCGTGACCGGAGTAGTCGATGATGAGTGCTCCTGCCTCCTGGGTGTTCTTGATGTCCTTGGTGCAGTCGGGGTAGGTGTTGCCCGTGGCGGTGGTGACCCTGGTGTAGGCGTCCCACATCACCTTCTTGATTTGGAAGCCTGGATAGAGGGAGTTGACGAGGTTGGCGGCGTTGTTGGCATCCACGAGGTGCGAGTTGTTGTTGCCGTCGTCTCCTAGCACGACGACGAGGTTCTCCCACGCGCCGGCGTCAGCGTTCTCCATATAGTTGATGGTCTTGTCCACCACGGTCTTGGCATCTTGCGCGGTGTGCACGGGGATTCTTCCCACGGCGAGGTCGAGTTTGTCGGAACTTTGGGGGTTGAGTCCCTCTCCGTCGTCGAGCAGTGCGATGAAGCCGTCGTCCACATAGCAGTAGATTTCGCTGAAAGACTCCTCGCTCTCGTAGCAGAGGAGGAAGTCGTCTGGAGAGAAGTTGCGGGTGTCGGAGGTGAGCATCCTGTTGTCCCAGAACCCGTCTCCGAAGAGGAGGACGTACTTGGGCATGTCTGCCTTGCTCTCCGCCCTGTCATAGAGCATCTTGAGATATCTCCTGTAGGCGGCGATGTCGGGTGTGCCGCTCGAGAACTCATTGTAGAGTTCGTCGGCCGGCACGATGCGCACCCTCATGGAGTCATGCTGCTCATGATAGCGTGCGAGCCTTTCGGCCTGCTCGGTCAGTTTTTGCGAGGTGGGCACGATGATGACCATGTCGACAGGTCCGTCGGCGTGGTGGTTCTGGTTGGTGATGCCATAGAGTATTTCCGGTGTGGGGATGCCGCTGTAGGTGAGGGCCGTCATGTTTCTTGGCGTGGCGGTGTGGATGTCGATGTAGTCGAGTCTGACAGGGCCTCCGGTGAGTGTCTTGATGGTGATGCTGTCGATGCTTCTGAGATTGTTCACATCATAGACTTCCTTGGCCTCCCTTCCTCTCTCGTAACTACCCGGCGACATGAAGAGCCTTCCCAACACGGAGTCGTTGAGGACCACTTCCACGGAAGAGGACACGCCGGCGGTTACGGCCACAGCCACTTTCCCCTTGGTGTCGCCACCGGGGTTGTTGAGGGTGTAGGTGCGCGACTCGCCTACGTTGATGGGGTTGTTTTCAAAGAGGTTCCTTCCTCCTTGGAACCATGAGTAGTTGTCGATTTCGTGGAGTGAATGGTAATGCTCCGGCCTTGGGTAGGAGTCCTTCACGAAGGCGGCGCTGTCGATGGAGAGTGCATCCTCCTCCCCTTGTGTGAGGAAATAGTAGCCATGGTCGCTGTAGGGGTTCCTCCTGCGTTCCATGTCAGAGGGTTGGCTCCAGGAGACGGGGCCTTGTGCATAAAAAAGTTTCCTTCCTCCAATGGTGCACGTGGGCACTTCCTTGAGGTCGTCGGTCGCAATGAGTTCGCCGGGCACGAGTTGCTCGTTCTGCAACATTCCTCCATATCCGTAAACTCTCACTTTGTCGAGGTTGGTGAATCCCGCCTGCCTGACGAGAGTCTCGTTGATTTGATAGATACCCGACGAGGGAACCCTCACCTTCACCCATTTCCCGGTGGCGAGCACCGAATTCTCGGCGTATCGTTCGGCGTTGGCGGCTACTTGCCTCCTGGGCATGCGCCACACATCCGGAACCTGTGGCCTGGCTTTCACCGAGAGCATGAAACCGACGAGCCATTGGTATTTCCCGCCCCTATGGGCGATGGGTACGAAACTCACCTCAAGGCTGCCCTTCTTCCTTTCAACCACCACGTTGACTTCGGGGACGGGCATTTCCGGCATGGGGTCGTCGGTGACCTCGCGCATCTTCCTGATGCTGTAATCGGTCATCTCCATCCATTCCGGGTAGAGGATGTCTACGGTGTAGGTGGAGTCGGCATAGTCTCCTTGGAGCGGTATGGAGCACGCAAACCTTGGGAGCACGGAGTCGATGCTCACCTCCTCGGCGGTGAGGTTATGGAACTGCTGTGCGGCCGCGTTTGTCACGACTGCCAGCAGGAGGCAAATCATAACCACCACCTTGGTGGCCTGCTGCATCCTCCATAGGGTCCGACCAGTCTGACCTGTCCGACCTGTCCGACCCATCCTTGTATGGTTATTTAACATTGAACTCCAATAGTTTTCTTTCTTCGAGATAACCGGTGATGTGGTCATCGACATTCACCTTGCAGAGAGGCTCTGGCGCCCCCGTGAAGAGGAGGTCTCCCGTCCTGATGGTGAAATGCCTGCTGACATGGGCGATGAGTTGGTCTGCCGTACGCACCATGTCTTTCGTGTTCCCTTGCATGGCCGTCGTTCCGTTGATGTCGAGCCGGAACCTCATGGATGCCATGCCATCTGTTGGCAGAGCGACCCACTCCCCTGTCTTGGTGGCTCCGTCGAACCCCGTGGCCATGTCCCATGGCAACCCCTCCTCACGCAATCGTTCGAGAAGGGTTGTTGCGGTGAAGGTGACGCCACATGTCACGGCATCGTAATAACGATGTGCGAATCGCTCTGGTATGCTTTTCCCCAACCGGCATATCCTCACCACCAGTTGCGATGCGCAATGCACCTCGCCGATGTCGTCGGGAAGGAAGACGGGGCGTCCTCCCTTGGTGAGCGAGGAGTCTGCCCTGAGGAAGACGACGGGGTTTCCCTCATTATATAACGGCGTGTCCCCCTCTTTATTGTACGTGTTGTAATTGAAAGCGACGGCAAAGATTTTCATAAGCCCATCATGTTTGAAAAAAGCCAGGCACGAGGGAAGGACCCTCGCTGCCTGGCCTGGATGGTTTGCAGGATGTCTTGTCTTAGTCGGCCCTCAGTGTGAAGCGCTTGAACGCAACCACCTTGAGCTCTTTGTCGGCTGCCTTGAGATAGGAAGCGACATTCTCCTTGGGCTCATGCATGATGACCTCTTGGTTGACAAGGCAGTTCTCCTTGAAGAACTTGGCCATACGTCCCTTGGCGATGTTCAGAATCATCTGCTCGGGAAGGCTTGCTGCCTTGGCGGCGGCTGTTTCCTCCTTGATGGCACGGGCTTTCTCTGCCTCCTCTTCGGTGAGCCAACCCTTGGCGATGTTCGACTTGATGTGGTCTTCGCTGTCCAGAAGGTTGGGGTTGAGACCGGCCTTCTTGAGTGCAGCCTCGACAGCCTTCTCCACTTGCTCATCCTTGGTCTTCTGGATGGCCACTTGGAATTCACTGTCCTTCACCGACTGGGGAACACTTGCCTCATCGAGTGCGATGGGGTTCATGGAAGCCACTTGGAGGGCGAGCTTCTTGCCTTGCTCCTCGAAAGCTTTGTTGAGCTGCACGAGGGTGCAGAGGATGTTCTTACCTTGGTGGTTGTAATGATAGATGTTTTCTCCCTCGATGAAATTGTATCCGTCGAGTTCCATCTTCTCACCAGTGATACCCGAGCGCTGTGTGATGGCGTCGGCGACAACTTGTCCGTCGGCAAGGGTGAGAGCAGCCACTTCCTCGATGCTCTTGCATTTGTTGGCCACAGCGGCGTCGAGGATGGATTGTGTGAGTGCGATGAAGTCGGCTCCGTTGGCAACGAAGTCGGTTTCACACTTGAGAGCGATGATGGCGGCGAAGCCTTCCTCTACCTTCACGAGCACGCATCCGTTGGAGGTTTCGCGGTCGCTGCGCTTGGCGGCGATGGCGAGTCCGCGCTCGCGGAGGAGGTCCTTAGCCTTGTCGAAGTCTCCCTCAGCCTCTACGAGCGCCTTCTTGACGTCGGCGAGACCTGCACCGGTGATGGCGCGGAGCTTCTTGATATCTTCCATTGTGGGTTTGTAAGCCATTTTCCTTTTTGGTTTTTGGTGTTATTCCTAGTTTTCCTGGTGACTCTAAATAGTCTAGATGCTCCAGGCTTCCTAAGATATTCTGTTTAAAAAATTACTCTGCAGCAGGAGCTTCCTCCACGGGTGCGTCAAGCACGGTGGCCTCTTTGTCAACCTCGGCGTCAAGCACGGTGGCTTCTTTGTCGGCAACCTCAGCCTTCGGAGCTTCCTCAACGGGAGCCTCAGCCTTCGGGGCTTCCTTGCGAGCCTTGCGGGAACGCATGTTCCTGGGCTCTGTAGCCTCTTCGTTCTGCTCTGCCAATGCCTTCTCGTCTGCTTTCTCAGCCTTCCTTTCCTCAAGTCCTTCTGCAATGGCGGCGCAGCAAGCGGTGAGGATGGTGTCGATGCTGTCCTTGGCATCATCGTTGGCGGGGATGACGAAGTCGATGTCGTCGGGGTTGGAGTTGGTGTCCACGATGCCGAAGACGGGGATGCCAAGTCTCTTGGCTTCCTTCACGGCGATATTCTCTTTCATCACGTCCACGACGAAGAGAGCGGAGGGCAGTCTGGTAAGGTCGGCAATGGAGCCGAGGTTCTTCTCAAGCTTGGCACGCTGGCGTGTCACCTGGAGGAGTTCCCTCTTGGACAGGTTGTTGAACGTACCGTCGCCAATGAGTTTGTCGATGGTGGCCATCTTCTTCACAGCCTTGCGGATGGTGGGGAAGTTGGTGAGCATGCCACCCGGCCAGCGCTCGATGACGTAAGGCATGTTGACGCTTGTAGCTTTCTCTTCAACGATGCTCTTGGCTTGTTTCTTAGTAGCGACAAAGAGGATTTTCTTTCCCGACTTTGCGATTTGCTTGAGTGCCTCTGCGGCCTCGTCGATTTTCACGACCGTCTTGTGGAGGTCGATGATATGGATGCCATTGCGCTCCATGAAGATGTAGGGAGCCATGGCGGGGTTCCATTTGCGGCGGAGGTGTCCGAAGTGGCATCCAGCCTCCAGCAGCATGTCAAAATTTGTTCTTGGCATTGTTTTGTTGTTAAATTTGTTTACTTTCCTTTTAGTTTTCTCTCAACCAACCAGCAAGTAATCTCCGTTGGCGGCCTCATGCCGCCAAGCGGGGAGTCTTACCAGTTTGGATGCTAAACAAGAGTTGCTTTTTAACGCTTGCTGAATTGGAAGCGTGCGCGTGCCTTGGGACGTCCCGGCTTTTTGCGCTCCACAACGCGGGAGTCGCGGGTGAGGAAGCCTTGGTCCTTGAGGGCTTTCTTGTCCTCCTCGTTGATCTTGACGAGTGCGCGGGCGATGGCGAGGCGGAGAGCCTGGCTCTGGCCTGTGAAACCACCACCGTCGAGGTTCACCTTGATGTCATACTTCTCAGCTACGTTGAGCAGGGTGAGGGGCTGCTTGACAACATACTGGAGGATGGGTGAGGGGAAATACTCTGAGAGGTCCTTCTTGTTGATGGTGATCTTGCCTGTGCCTTCACTGAGGTAAACGCGAGCAACGGCGCTCTTGCGACGTCCTATGGCATTTGTATATTTAGATTCCATTTGCTATGATTATTTAAACTGGTTGATATCGATGGCCTTGGGCTGCTGGGCCTCGTGTGGATGCTCTGTGCCCTCATAGATATGGAGGTTGTACATCAGGCTGCGGCCGAGGGGACCTTTGGGAAGCATGCCCTTGACGGCATGGCGAATAATGCGCTCGGCACCGTCTTTCTTCTGACGGAGCTTGGCGGGAGTGTCAAAGCGTTGGCCACCAGGATAACCCGTATAGCGTGTGTAAAGTTTCTCGGTTTCCTTTTTGCCTGTGAACACCACCTTGTTGGCGTTGATGATGATCACGTTGTCTCCACAATCGGCATGCGGTGTGAAGGTTGGTTTGTGCTTCCCACGAAGAATCTTGGCCACTTTGGAGCAGAGTCTACCTACCACCAGTCCGGAGGCATCGATGACAACCCACTCTTTCTTGACCGTATTCTTGCTCATGGAAACAGTCTTGTAACTTAAAGTGTTCATTTCAAATTTTAATTTTTGCTACTAAAAAACTCTTTTTCTTATTCGTTGGAAGGCGATTCACTAACCGTTGCGCCCGGCCAAAGGCACCACTATTAACACGCCACTCCTGGGGGTCCTAAGACTACCCCCGGTAATAATCGGACTGCAAAGGTACACATTTTATATGTCTTTACCCACCGTAGCACCTTCACCGCTTTACGGATTTAAGGTTTTTTAATATATATAATGTTTTTTAACTGTCAAAAAGAGGGAATGAAAGGCCTTTGAGGCTATATAGGAGGCTATAGGAAGCTATAGGAAATCACAGGTCCTCCTATTCTCTCCTAAAACCTCCTATTCTTTACTAAAAAACCGCCCTTTCGGGAAATCCCCTGAAACATTAGGGAAAAACCCCTCCCGTTTTAGGTCATTTCCTTTTCAAGCCTTCTGTTTTCATCTTACCTTTGCAGCAGAAAAAGCAATAATTCCAATCACAAAAAACGACAAGATATGAAAAAGATAATGTTCATGGCAATGATGATGACGATAGCCATCTCTGCCCAGGCAATGCCATATAACACCGCACGCAACGAAGCCTTGTTCCTCAGCGACAAGATGGCATATGAGTTGAACCTCACCGATGCACAGTATGAGGCTGTGTATGAAATCAACCTCGACTATTTTCTCAACATAAACACCCAGAACGACTTGTTCGGCCCCTGGTGGAATGTTCGCAACCGCGACCTCCAAATGGTGCTTGGACAATGGCAATACGACCGCTATATCGGCAGTCACTACTTCTACCGCCCACTGGTATGGAGAGCAGGTGCATGGAACTTGGTCGTATACAATCGTTACAACCGCGGCTTGATGTATCACCGTCATCCCGTGGCCTACCAAAACTTCAGAGGCAGACACAGCCATAGGGGCACCAGCTTCTACCATCGTCACCACTTCGCGACGCCAGCAACTCCTCCAAGAGGACATGCACCCTCGGCTAGGCCCAACCACAACCACCATCCTGGTGCTCCGGGACGTCCGGGACACGCCCCTGGCAGAAGTCACGGTGGACACGGTGGACACGGTGGACACGGTGGCCGCAGATAGGAAATGACAACAGATTGATTAGGAAGACAACGAGTAAGGATGACAATAAACTAGATTGATAATAGGTTGGTAAAATAGGTTAGTCATAATAAGTATAGTATTATAAATAAGGTAAGAAGACAAGGACGACAACAGGTTAGTTTGACATTAGGTTAGTTTGTGATAATTAAGTTAGTGACAATAGGTTAGTTTGACAATTAGGTAAAATTGATAATGAGTAAGGATGACAATAGGTTAGATTGATAATTAGGTTAGATTGACACTTTTTTAATTGGAGGGTGTGCCAAAATGAAATGGCACACTCTCTTTTTATGTTAGCCAATAATTGTCGCCCTGAAATGGAAAAAGCATTGATTATCAGTGCTTTTACCCTTTCAGGGCGATATTAATTCTCTGTCTTACACCCAGGGCGATTGCCCTGGGCTGACAGTTTCTGGCCCTTCGGGCCGTTCTCCTTACTTGCGATCTGTAAGTTGGGTTTTCACGTTATCTAATTTTGACACACCCTCCTCTCACTTAATCACGACTTTGAGCTTCGCTCTAACTCGTTCACGCTCGGGAAAGATTGGGCAAGCTCATCTTTCCTCTCACTTAATCACGACTTTGAGCTTCGCTCTAACTCGTTCACGCTCGGGAAAGATTGGGCAAGCTCATCTTTCCTCTCACTTAATCACAACTTTGTGTCCATTATTGATATAGACACCTTTCTCCGTGGGCTTGCTGCTCAGTCGGCGACCATCGAGGGTGAACCAGCCAAAGACCACTCCTTCTTTTCCTGACACCTTAGAGATAGAGACAATATCTGTGGACTCCTCCCCGAAGTTCAGCACGAAGGCGCGGGCACCGGAGACAGGGTCGTCAGTGCTGAGGTCGTTGAGCAAGAAGACGGCGCGGCAGGAGCCGACGGTCATGTCGGCATTGGGATAGTAGAGCGTGTTGTCGTCACCGAGGTAGAGCACCGTCTTGTCGTTGGCCGCGAGGCTGATGGGCGAGAAGGAGCCGGCGAAGTTCACGTAGTCGGTTTCCACCACTACATTAACGTCATTGATGGTGACTTTGTTGAATGACGGATTCGTCCTGTTACCGCCGCTCGTCTACTTGATGAGGTAGGGCTTGCCTGCTTCGATGGTAGTGGCATTGATGAAGTTCAGCGTCAGCGTGGCGGTCTCTCTGTCGTATTCAGACGAGTCGAGAGTCTTCAGTTCGCAGGAGCCTAGGTAGTAATACACCTCTACTTCGTTGAGACTGAATGGCAGGCACAGCGTGTTCCACTTGCCGTCGGCATAGAGTGTGCGGCTCAGGAGCGTAACTGAGTTCACTTTCTTTCCTTTATAATTGTCGAGGGTGGCATCGTTGCTGGCTGTATTTCTCAACATGAGATCGCCTGCCGGCAGCGGATAGGTGTCGGTGAAGGTGTAGGTGGCCCCGTAGTGTACGTAGGTTCCCGTGGCGGTCTTGACGTCCCCGTCGGTGGTATAGGTGATATTGCTGACGCTGATGGCCTCGCTGCTCAGTGCGCTGCACTTGATGCTTAGCGTGGCCGTTGCGTCGTCATCGTTCCACGTCCAAGTGGGCACGTAGCGGTAGCGGTAGCGCGGGTAGTAATTCATGTCGGCCTTGGGGGTGACAACCGTGCCTACCTCCGTCAGCTTCTCGCTGTCCTTCATCTCTATGCCCATGTTCTCGGTCCACGAAGTCGCATAGCCCATCAGTGTGAGACCCTCAGTGGCACTGACGGCAGGGAGGGTAAAGGTCTGGCCCTTCACCACCTTCATCACCACGCGGTCGGCATAACTGTAAGAGCTCGCTGCCGATGCCCGATGGAGTGGCCGATTTGCCGCCAAAAGGTATTTTTGGCCTCTCTTGTGCTATGATATGCCCCCAGCTCACCGTCGAAAACTGGGCCGATGTAACTTGATATCTGTTTCAGTTTTTTACCAAAATCTGTAATTTTTTGAGGCTTTTTGCGACTAATAAGTAAAACGATGAGCAAAAAAAACAGGCCATCCGTCATTTCAATGTGCAGAATATCCCAATTATTTGGCTAGACGGGCACACATCCTAATTTTGCAATCGCAACCACGCTGGCAAACAGCAATGTTTCATCTCAAAATACAAGAGTTATGAATGTCAAGACTTTTATCGAATTCATCATTTCCATAGCGACCTTTTTGATAGAATTGGCAAGGATGATATTCTAATATAGGGTGTCCAATTTGTTGTATCGACTTTTAATCAAAGACCCCACCCCAGCCCCTCCCCTCGAGGGGAGGGGATATGCACACCGACTGTTAAACAAGACCTCTTGGCATAGAAAGCGAAACGGAATCTTTATGAAAGAACAGGTTACAAAATGGACACCCTATTTCTAATAATCGGGAGGTGTACCTCCTATTCCCTCCTATCACTTCCTATCAAAAAAAATCGTTTTTTTTTCACTCATCTGTAATTTTACCTCTACTTTTGCGACATATGGTGTAGAACGACGATTTGAAAACATGGAGACGAAAAACTTAGAGAAAGAGTTCCTGGAAATGGTCGAGACCCAGAAAAGGGTCATCTACAAGGTGTGCTACATCTATGCCAAAGACCAGAATGACCTGAACGACCTGTTTCAAGAAACGGTGCTGAATCTGTGGAAGGCTTTCCCGCGCTACCGGGGTGACAGCAAACTCACCACATGGGTTTACCGCATCGCAATGAACACCTGCATCACCTTCCTGCGCCGCTCGAACACGAGAATCCAAACCATTCCCATCACAGCGAACGTGGCCGGGTTGATGGCAGAGGAGGATGGCACGGCAGGCCAACTCCAGGACCTTTACAAACTCATCAACCAACTGGGGAAATTGGAACGCGCGCTGATTCTCCTCTGGCTGGAAGAACGAAGCTACCAGGAAATGGCCGACATCCTCGGCATCTCCAAGAACAATGTCGCCGTGAAACTCAATCGCACGAAAGAGAAACTAAGAAAAATGTCGAACCGTTAAATTTGAATTGACATGGAACTTGAAGCATTGAAAGCCAGTTGGAACAAGCTCGATGAGCGTCTGGCGGAAACGGAAATAGTGAATCTTCGCATAGTGAAGGAAATGATTGAGCAGAAGACCAAGACGGCATACGACCACATCATGGGGCAGAACGTTTACAGTTTCGTGGTTAACATGCTCATCATCTGCGTGGTGTTCCCGTATGTCTATTTGAATACGCCCATCAAGACAACCTCGTTCGCCATCGTCGAGGGGGTGATGGTGATAGGAATGATTCCCACGGTGTGGAAACTCTCCCTGCTGTCGAAATTCGATATAAGCGAAAAGAGAAGCAGCGAACTAAGTCGGTTGGTGCTCTCTTACAAGAAAATCTGCCATCAGGAGAAGGTTTGGATGATAGGTGCCGTATGTTTGGCAATGATAGCTTTCTACATTCTGGAATTGGGATTCAACAGCGAGGCTGGCTACGTGCTTGGCACGAGGCTCATATTGCCATTAGGACTCTCACTACTCACCTTGGCACTCGGTCTTTTCTTTGCCAAATGGCAGCTTCGACGCCACGCACAGCAACTGCATGAGATAGAGCGCGGATTGGAAGAGCTGAAAGAGTATGAGGAATGAGATGACATCATATATATGTATTAAAATCTGTACCATAGTATTAAGTTAGAATCAAAGCGGCACCCGTCGGGATGACGGGTGCCGCCCTATTGCGACTTCACATGGGTTTAGCCCAATTCGACACTTCAATATTTCTTAATGGCTTCCTTGACTTGCGCCATATTGCTGCGTGAGACGGGAAGGGTCTCACGGCAATGCTTGATGACCAGTTGTGTGGAGCCAGACCTGGAGACAATCTGCTCCACTTGTTGCAGGTTGACAAGGAAGGCACGATGGCAACGCACAATCATGGGGTAGGCTTCCAAGTCATTCTCCATCTGCTTGGAGGTGGCACGGAGCATGTCGGTACGCACCTGGCCATCACGCAGATGATACACTTTCACGTAATTGCCTACAGCCTCGAGGTATAAGATATCGGGAACCTGAAGTGCAACCGACTCATTGGTCGTCCCTTTAAGCACGATGTCGGATGAGGGCGATGCTACAACCCGGGCTGCTTTCACCTCTTCCACCGAATCGTCTGCCTTGGACGTTTCAACCTCCTTGGCTTGTTCCTCTGCTTCCTTTTGCATCTTCTGCAGTTGCTCGTTCAGCAAACGCGTCTCCTCCAATTCCGCCGCCAGATACCTGCTGCGGAACTTGAACCTCCAGTACAAGCCTATGGCGAAAGAACAGAAAGCGATGATGATGAGCGTCTCAATGAAATTGCCCAAAGAAAACCGATTGCCTTCCACACGGTCGCTGAGCACGAAATGACGGTAGAGGCAAATCATCAATGCTATCAGGGGAGTATTGATGAGTTGGAACCAAAGATTGCGACGGATGATGTAGGCCACACCTTGCTCGTAAGACCTCGGCATCCTGACGATGTAGCGCATGACGGCATCCGTCACCATGCACACGATGACTCCCAAAGCACCCAACGCCAACAGATGGGCGTAAGCCTGCCACTCCCACACGCCAAGGCCGAAAGGTTTGAACACCGCCAATGCCAACACCACATAACAGGTGCTGACGACACGCGTCAAAAACGTTTCCTTGTTTCCTTTTTCCATTTTCAGAATTGAACAGAAAGTGATGCCATCAACGTCCGCCCCCTTTGAAACTCCGGAACCAATGTGGTTTGCGCTCCACAGACATAATGGTCTGTGTCGAAGATGTTCTCGCAGTCGAGGGAAAGCCGCAGACGCTGCTTGTAAAGATAACGGATGCCGAGGTCGAAGCGCATGTTCGCGTCAACATTGAAGTTGTCTTCTTCAGAATAAGAGTAATTACGTTTCCTGCCTTCATAAGTCGAATGCCCATATACCTTGAGTTCGTGGTTCTTTCCATGTATCAGCAAATAGGCTGCGTGGAGATTGAGTGTGAAATGAGGAACGCCGCAGACTATTTGCTTTTGTGTGTCGTAAGTAATCGTAAAAAAATAACTTGGTACGATTATCATTCTTCAAAAGAGGTTTTCTCACCATAATAGAAATTAATAAAATAGTTTACATAATCCATATCAAGAAATCACCTATCTTATTGATTATTAACATAATATATTTCATAATCTGCTAGAAATTCCGTAACATTACAACTGTTTTCCAGGCAGTTATGTGTGTCACGAAAAATCCAGCAGATATTGTAACAGAGAAGGA
>Ga0310694_10002595_pt1 | contig 18344 bp, 15 predicted proteins | sample 174DNAGHGhighgp2_FD_203884 | JGI IMG/M metagenome (GOLD analysis project Ga0310694, IMG submission 203884) | Sheep rumen microbial communities from Palmerston North, Manawatu-Wanganui, New Zealand - 1742 DNA GHGhigh gp2 (v2) (version 2) | ecosystem: Host-associated > Mammals > Digestive system... | reverse complement strand
AATAGGCTTGGGCGTAAGGGTCGGGGCTATACTCTTCAGTTGCAGACCTACGCGCGCCTTGGCACGCACAAAATCCACCTCTGCCACAAACTGCTGCACTTGCATCAGGTCGCCCAACAGCGGACGTAAGCGGTTGGCAAAATCTATCAATATGCGTATGCGCTCGCGCCGCTCGGCGCCTTCGAGTTCGCGGATATGGTTGTTCGCCTCAATCACTTGCTGAGGCTCGATATATACAGTCTTTCCCGACGCACTCTCGTCATGTACTATACCGCCAATCTTCCGTTTGTATGCCGGAGCAACGGGCAGCACGAGTCGTCCTTCGCGCAGAGTAGGTGCCGCATCTTTGTCAATCAGTCCGTCGGCTTGAGCCTGACGAAGTATGCGGTCAATGGCACGTGCCACTGTCCCTTCCGCCTTGCGCAGTTCCTGACGCAGACGTGCAAGTTCAGGCGACGCATTATCGCGCAGTTCGCCGTAGCGGTCGAGCAGGCGGTCGAGTTCGGTTGTCACGGGCGTGAGAGACAGCGTGAGCATGTCGCCCATACCTGTCAGCAGACTGTAGCGCGCGGGGTCTAAGCCCTTCAGAAACGCTTGCATGTCGCGCGCGAACAACAGACACTTCAGCAGACTGAACAGTTCCTGCTCATCGAGATAAAGACCTTCGACGCGAATGCGCTGCAACTGTTCGCGCAAGTCGTAGATATCGCCGTGCGGAAAGGATAGGGTGGCATCTGTCAGTGCTTGTTGCATCTGTGCGGTCTGTGTTACACGTTCGGCAATGGCTGCCGGATCGGTCAGAAAACTCATCTGCTCGCAACGCTCTTGCCCGAGCGGCGAGTCACACTCCTTGCTTATCCAACTGCGGATAAGCGTGAAGTCGATCTTCTGTTCTATGTTTTCCGGATAGTTCATCCTAACAGTCGTATATCTTGTATAGCCTCACCGCCTACGGCATCGTTGAGTTTTTGTATCAGGCGAAAACGCTGCTCAAACAGTTCTTGCCTGAGTGCGGCGTTGGTGATTCGAACGCGCAACATTCCGTCTTTCACCTCTATATCTCGCGAGTAGCGTGCAATCGTCGGCCCGAGTATATCCGCCCACTGCTGAACCACCCGGTGCTCCAGCAGCGGTTTCTCCAAGCCGTTCTCGCGTATCCACTCTGCAATAACGCTATCCAGCGATTGTGTATCTTTCCGTTTCAAATCTTCAAATCCTTAAATCTTCAAATTTTCAAATCTTCCAATCTTCCAATCACCTCAGCCTTAGCCACTGCTGCGTAGTGAGCGGTGTACCTTCGGGTATACCGTTGATCTTGTACAGACTGCTCATTTTCATCCCGTAGTATTGTGCTATGTCCCAAGCTGTCTCGCCGGGTTGCACGAGGTGGCGTGTGTTGCCCTTGGCTGCTTTGCTGCGTTTCGGGAACAGGTATATACGGTCACCGCCGCGCAACGGTTGCTTGTCGGTTGCCTCGTTGATGCGGCGTAGCGTCTTTTCTTCCATACCAAGCATGAATGCAATACTTCCCCACGAGTCGCCCTCTTGCGCCACGACAAACTTCCTGCCGTTGGTCTTTCCGTATGCGCGGTCAGCGTACAACTTGTTTGAGCGGAACACAGTCGGTCGCCACTGCACTGTATCAGCAGTCTCTCTTCTGTCATCGTTAGCGGTCTGTTTTCTGTCAGCGTCAGCGGTCTGTTTTCTATCAGCGTTCGCGGTCTGTTTTCTATCAGTGTCAACGGTCTCTTTTCTCTCAGCGCCAGTGGTCATTAAGTCCGCTAAACCATAGGTTTCAATGATACGTATCAACTTCTGCGGATACGCCGGGTCGGTGGCATAACCGCAGGCTTTCAGACCGTTAGCCCACGCCTTGTAATCCTTGACATCGTAGGTGAACAACACCTCGTACCGCTTGCGTTTGAGGAAAAGCGAGTGGTCGCGAAACGAGTCTTCCGCCTTCGCATAACTACGAAAACACTCATCGCGCTTGTCGTCATCCTTGCGGAAGGTTTTGCCTTCCCAATCGCTGTGGCACTTGATGCCGAAGTGATTGTTTGCCTGTGACGCCAAATCGCTTTGTCCGGCACCGGACTCTAACAGTCCTTGCGCCAGCGTGATAGACGCAGGTATACCATATTGCGCCTGTTGGGCAAGTGCTGTGGCTTTCCAGCGTTCGATATATGCCGTATATGCAGGGTTGAGCGAAGCACCATTTCGTGCAAGATAATCAGGGTTTAATCGTACTTCTTTCGCACTTATACCGAGGTTGAATGCGAACAAAAATACTAAAACTGACAAATAGATTTTGTATCTGGACATAGTAATTTTCACATTTCGCCTACAAAGTTACAAAATAATTTGCATTTTTGCAAATATTTTTGTACTTTTGCAACGGATTGTTTTATTTTGTATAGTAATCGTGCCCTTCGGGGCAGTATATAAACAGCAAATGGTATGAAAAAAGTAGTATTTATTTTTCTTTCGGCAGTTCTTTTGTGTGCGTGCCAGGGTCCAGTGGGTCCTCAAGGTCCGGTTGGTCCACAGGGCGAAGGCGTTAACTGGAAGATCGTGGATCTGAATAATGTGGGTTCGCAAAGTTCACCTTGGGATTACTCCAATTACTCGGACAACAACTACTATTTCGCCAAGTTCGACGTGCCGGCGCTCACGAACTTTGTCTTCACCGATGGCAATGTGAATGGTTACATCCTCCTCACGGAGAACGGGCAGACGATTCAGCACTCCCTGCCGTATGTGCTGCACAAGTACGACAAGGATGCCAACGGCAACCCAATCTACTACACCGAAACCGTTGATTTCGTGTATGGTGTAGGGTGGGTGCAAATTGAGGTGCGCGACTCTGATTTTGCCTACGAGGCAGACGAGAAGATTGTGCCCGCTCAGATGTCTTTCCGTATAGTCATGACGTACTAAGCCGTGCTTGAGCGGTTTATTACAGACAATCAGAATGCTGATGTAGCGCAATTAGCGTTGCAAAGGAATCGCTATCCGATGCTCTCGGATAGCGATTTTCGTTTTGCTCTTCAGCAGATTGAGGGTCGCCAGCGCACGCGCGACAAGTTGCCGACATTTGCTGCTATCGACGGTTGGCTCTATCCTCCGCGCCTGAACCTCGAGCAGTGCAGCAGCGAACGCACCGCCCGCTTCAAGGCCTCGCTTCTCTCAACCCTCAACTCTCAACCCTCAACTCTCAACTCTCAACTCTCAACCCTCAACTTAATAGACGCTACTGGCGGCTATGGCGTGGATACGTTCTTTATGAGCGAACAGGCTGCCGAAACGTACTATTTTGAGCAGAACACTGAACTTGCAGCCATTGCCGAAAATAATTTCCGCCTTGCCGGCAAATCTGTTCATGTTCATCCTGAACCGTTTACCGCTCAAACTCTTTCGACTTTCGACTTCCGCCTTCCGACTATCATTTATCTCGATCCAGCCCGACGTGACACTCATGGCGGTAAGGTCTTTCGCTTGGAAGACTGCACGCCTAATGTGATCGATATCGTCCGCCATATCCGCGAGATGCGTGCTATTCGCACCGATATGAATATCCGGATAGTGCTCAAACTGTCACCGATGCTTGATTTTCACCAGGCAGTGCGCCAACTTGGCGGCACGTGGGATACGTTTGTGGTGAGTGTGAATGGTGAGGTGAAGGAACTTTTGCTCGTGTCTGAGGGTAGCGGAAAGGTTCATGCTGTAATGTTGTCGGATGAAAGCGAACAGGTTTTCACTTTCACACCCGATGAGGAGAGTAGGGCGGAAGTACAGTATCTGCCTGCAAATATGTCACTTACAGGTATGCACGTTTACGAGCCTGATGCAGCGTTACTCAAGGCGGGTGCGTTTCGGCTGATCAGTGCCCGTTACCGCCTCATGAAGGCTGCCCTGAACACGCATCTTTATTTCGCCGATACGAATCAGGCTTTCGACTGTAAGGGGCGCACATGGCAGATCATTGCTGTCTATACGCGCGTGAAAGATGTACAACGCGCACTCGCGTGTGTGGGCGTAACACATATTAACGTGCTCGCGCGCAACTATGTCCTGCCTGCCGATGCGCTACGCAAGCAGTTTCGGCTGAAAGATGGCGGTGACGATTACATTATAGGCTGCCGGGCAGGTGAGGCAGGTGCCGGGCAGCCTATACTCTTGCATTGCAAGCGTGTAGAAAAAGTTCAGGGATAAATCTCCCACAGAAAATTATATACTTCCCACAGCCAGACACAGCAGCCCGGCGCAGATGCCTATCATACACAGGATCTTGTGCCATGGGTCTGTTTCTTTCAGGAAAAGTAAGCCGTACGCGAAGCCGATAACTGTTCCTCCGCGACGAATAGTGCTCACCACGGCAATCATTGAATCCGGATAACTCAGTGCAAGCATATAGACGTTGTCGCTGATAACCAGAAACACACTGATCATCACAATCGACAGCAGCGACTTGTTGGCAATGCTTGCCAGATACAACGGTTTGTGGAAGATGGATGAACTGTCGCCTGCATTGGCTGCAGCGCGCCTATGTGCACGGTGCTCTTTGCCCCACATTGCCCACCAAACAATGATCATCATAACTGCCTGATACAACGTGTAATACACCTGCACGGCGTTGTGGTCGTAGCGGCGCATCAGGTACTTGTCGTACAGGCCTGAGCAGGCGCCTATCAGTATAGCCAGCACCAGGCTGATATAGTACCGCCTATCTACCTGCTTACGGCGAATCTCTTTCCTGTTACGAAACGAATAGACGAATATCGAACCGATAGCCAGGACCACTCCCGCCCATTGCCATCCGTTCAGCCGTTCGCCGAACAGCAGCAGCGCGCCTATCAAGGTCCACATGGGGCGAGTGGCCTGCAGCGGACTCACAACGGAGATAGGCAGATGCTTGAGCGAGATAAACCCGAACACCCAACTGCTGAGTACGATAGCCGACTTGAGCAGTGTAAACAGGTGTGCCTGCAGGTTCATTGTCGGCACGTAGAACAGCGTGCCGGTCATTACCTCAGGGCAGCAGCGCGACAGCAGCAGCGGCACGGACAGTATAACTGCCGATACGCAGATGCTAAGCGTCAGCACATCTACTACCTTGTTATCGCGCAGCGCGACCTTCTTGCTTACGTCATAGAAGCCCAGGCACAGCGCGGAAATGAATGCCAGAATAGTCCACATACTCAGGAAAAGTTCGGAGTTGTTCATACAAAATGAGCCTCCTGTCAGAGGCTCACTTTGTCAGTCGTAAGATCGCTGCGGTCTTTTTATTGGAACGTAGCGCGGTTATCTACGATATCAGCATTCTGCTCTAGGTTGTTGATCAGCTGGTAGGGCAGACTGTAGCTTGTGCGAGCGTTCAGACTTGCAATCTCAGCCTTGTAGTCCACCTCAGCCTCTGCGCGCTGTACGTCCGATGGAACGAGTACAATCACGCCCTGGTTGCCCTTAACGGGTTTCGACAGCTCGCCGGCAGCGGTTGCAAAGGCAGTGCCAACTGCTGCAGGCTCCATACCTTCAATGCCGAAGCGGTACGAGTCCTCGGTCAGAGCATCGATGTGACGAACCTCGCTGCCCATCTTCTCGGCAACCTCGGCAAGAGTCTTAGCGTCAGCAATCTGCTTGCTGATATACTCGGCTTTCTTGCGGTTGACAGCCTCGTAGCGCAGCGTAGCCTGTACATCCTCAAACTCGCGGTACTCGCCGTCGTGTGTAGCGGTCAGCACGGCTACGATATATTTGTCACCGCACTCAAATACGTCACTCACTTGACCTTCCTTGGCATTGAATGCCCAGCGTACGATAGCGCGGCTCGACTTGAGGTCAGCCACCTTGTTTGCCATCTTCTGCAGGTTGGTAGCAGTCTCGATCTCCATCTTTGCTTCTTCGGCAGCAGCACGGAAAGCTTCTTCGTCCTGATTGTTGACTACAAACTGGTTAGCCTCGTTGTAGATAGCGGCAAAAGTCTTGCTGGAAGGTGTAACCTCTCGCTCGATGATAGCCACTTTGGCTTTCGGGGTCGGTTTGGTCAGACCGGTGATCTCGAATGTGCGATCCTCCATACCCAGGGTTACGGTGAAGCGCTGGCCTACCTTGCCTGCAAATGCCGGCTCGGCAATGTCCTTCTGCAGCTCAGCCTCGGTGAACCAGCCATACTCCTGATCCTGTTCGCCCTCTTTGGTTGCGATACCCTTCAGCTGAACAGAGTCGGGTGAGTTGTAGCCACAGTCCATCAGGCGTGCCATACGGAACGTGCGGGTAGCTTCGTCGTAGTTGAGTTCCATAAAGTCGTTCTTCTTGGCGCCCTTGGCAAAAGCAAAATCCTTGTATGCGGCAGGGATAGTCTTTTCCGAATAGTTGTTGCCGTCGTACATCACGTCGGAGTTGCTGTTTACAACCAGTGCAACCTCTTCGGTGGTGCGGAACTCCTCCTGGATTTCCTGCATAGCTTTCTCGGCAAGCTGATAGTCAGCCTCGCTCGGAACGATGGGGTAAGCAATATAAGCGATGTCGCGATTAGGCGTCTGCTTGTACATCTGCTTGCGCTCGTCGTAGATCTTGCGGATGTCGTTGGTGCTAACTTTCACCAGCGAGTCGGCTACGGTGTAGTAGGGCTTCATAGCGTAATCTACGTTCACCTTGGTCTGCTTGGCTTGAGCGGCATACTTGGCGTCAAGGTTGTTGGCGGTCAGCATGTTCTGAATCAGACCAACATACTTCTCCTGCATAGCAGTCAGGCGTACGGCGTTCTCCCAGTACATCCAATAGTTCTTAGCCTGCTTGAGGTTGGCTGCCTGCTCGGCGTTCTCGCTATCCATCTCAATAGAAGCGAGGAAGTTAATCAGGATATTGCGGTCGAACTGCCCGTTCTGCCCTGCGAACATACGGCGCGAAGTAATCAGCTGGTGAGGCTTGGCACCTGCGCAGAGTTCGTACAGCTCATCGGAGGTGATATCCATACCGATCTGCTTAGCCTGATCCTGGAGCGTGTACTTGGCTACCAGCATCTGCCAAACTTGATTGCGGATCTGCGCATGCATATCCTCATCAAAATCGCTGCGGCCTGACTCGATCTTATAGACCTCGGTCAGCTGTTCTACAGCACTCTCGTACTCCGTGTAATGAATCTTTTGTCCTTCAATCTCGCCGATATACTCGCGGCTCTTGTTCATAAACGAACTACCGGAGTTAAGGGCGTCACCCAGAATAAATGCAAGCATAGCCAAACCCACGATAATCAGCAGGAACAAGCCATGGTTGCGAATACGTTGTAATGTTGCCATATTAATTATTTGATTTATTTTTTCTTAGTTCGTTGTGCCTCCTGCTCGCATGGCTGAGCGGGCGTCGAGACACTCGACCGCACAAAAAGCGGATGCAAAGATACAAAAAATATTCGATATTTGCAAATAATTTCGCTAAAAAACTTTCAATCGTTCAGCGTAGTTGACTTTTGTAGTCTTTTCGACTTTTAGCGCAGTGGTCTTTCGACTTTCGACTATCGACTACACTATCATCGCAGGTTGCAGTTTTTCGCGTATGCGGATATATATGGTGTTGCCTTTATCAGCCTCGGATGTAATCACGTAGCCCATGCCTATGCCGACTTTTCTGTCGGGCAGCATTATTCCTGAGGTAACGTGACCGATCTTTTCCCCATCAGCGTTGCAGATGTCGTAGCCGTTGCGCGGGATAGCACGCTCCAGGCACTCGAAGTGTACGAGTTTGCGCTTTACGCCTTCGGCTTTCTGCTTCATGAGGAAGTCCTTGTCGATGAAATCTTTGGCATTCAGTTTGGTGATCCAACCGAGTCCCGCCTCCAGCGGTGAGGTGGTGTCGTCGATGTCGTGCCCGTACAGACAGTACCACTTCTCCAGACGCAGCGAGTCGCGTGCGCCCAAGCCGATAGGTGCCAAACCGAATGGTTTGCCGACCTCGAACAATGCGTCCCAGATCTGCATTGCGTGCTCCTTGGGGAAGTACAACTCAAAACCTCCGGCACCGGTGTAACCTGTGTTACTGAGCAGCACGCCCTGTACGCCTGCAAACGACCACTCGCGGAACGAATAGTAGGGTATAGCACTCAGGTCGGCGTCGGTCAGCAGTTGCAGCATCTCGGTAGCCTTTGGACCTTGTACGGCGAGTTGGGCGTACTTGTCAGAAGCGTTCTCCAGACTTACGCCGAAAGTGTTCTGGCGGTTGACCCAATCCCAGTCTTTGTCGATATTGCCGGCGTTGACTACCATCAGATATTTGGTAGTTGAATACTTGTAGATGATCAGGTCGTCCACAATACCGCCCTTGCCGTTAGGCATGCAGGTGTATTGCGCCTTGCCTGCATCGAGCTTGCTAACGTCGTTGGTGGTGATGTATTGCAGGAAGTCCAGTGCGCGTTCGCCTTTTACCCAGAACTCGCCCATGTGGCTCACATCAAACACGCCCACGCCTGTGCGGACAATCATGTGCTCCTGGTTAATGCCTGTCGGGTACTGGATAGGCATATTGAAGCCGGCAAACTCTGCCATTTTTGCACCGAGTGCAATGTGCACGTCGGTAAACGGTGTTGTTTTTAACATAGTATAGTATTTAACAATTTAAAGGTTTAACAATTTAACAACTTAACGATCTCCAAAATAACGTCTCTTGCCTTTTCCATGCTTGGTATAGGCAGGTACTCGTAGCGGCTGTGGAAGTTCTCGCCGCCGGCGAAGATGTTCGGGCACGGCAGTCCTTCGAACGATAGCCGTGCTCCATCCGTGCCACCGCGGATAGGTTTGACTACAGGCGTTACACCTACAGCCTCCATTGCCTGCTTGGCGAGGTCGATGATATGCATCACCGGCTCAATCTTCTCGCGCATGTTATAGTATTGATCGCGCATCTCAATCTCAGCCGTGCCCTCGCCATACTCGCGGTTGACCTTGCGTACGAGGTGTTCGAGTTCGCGCTTGCGGCTCTCAAAACGTGACCGGTCGTGGTCGCGGATTATATAACTGAGGGTCGTCTCTTCCACCGTGCCGTTCATGCCGATCAGGTGGTAGAATCCTTCGTAGCCCTGCGTGTGCTCGGGTGTCTCCCAGCGCGGCAGCATGACTGCCAACTGGTAGGCTATGCGCATCGAGTTCTGCATCTTATGGTACGCGCTGCCCGGGTGCACGTTCACGCCGTGCACGTGGATCTTGCAGTACGCGGCATTGAAGTTCTCAAACTCCAGTTCGCCCACTGCTCCGCCGTCCATCGTATAGGCAAAATCGCATCCGAAAGCTTTGACGTCAAAGTGGTCGGCGCCTTGCCCTATCTCTTCGTCCGGCGTGAAGCCTACGCGCACCTTGCCGTGTTTGATCTCGGGGTGTTGGATCAGATACTCCATTGCCGTAACGATCTCGGCAATGCCGGCTTTGTCGTCGGCGCCGAGCAGTGTCTTGCCGTTCGTAACGATAATATCCTGCCCTGTGTAACGCAGTATCTCGGGATATTTGGCGGTCTCAAGAACGACACCTTCGCTCAGTTCGATATCACTGCCGTCGTAGTTCTTTACGATGCGCGGCTGCACATGCTTGCCGCTGGCATCGGGTGAGGTATCCATGTGGGCGATAAACCCGATTACCGGAATCCGGCTGCTGACGTCTGCCGGCTCGGGGACCCCGCAAGTTTGCGCAGTGGGGTGGTTTTGGTTGCTTTCCAGCGTAGCCATGATATAGCCGTTGTCGTCCAGCGTTACGTCTTGCATGCCTATGCTCCGCAGTTCGTCAGCCAGGTAGCGGGCAAACTCCATCTGTCCGGGTGTGGACGGAGTGAGGTTAGTCTGCTCGTCGCTGGTGGTGCAGAACGATACGTATTTCAGAAAACGATCTGTGATGTTCATGATGGGGAGTTATTTACCGGAAAATGCGCCAAGGATAGTGCTCAGTGCGCCGGCGTACTGTGCGGCGGTGCTGGCGTAACTTGCTGCCGTGCCGGCAGTGTTTTGGGCTGCAGTTTTGGTCTCTTGTACCTTTTCGTTGCTCTTGATCATATCCACCAAGCCACCGGTTACGCTTTCCACGTTGTCCTGCGTTACCAAGCCCAGCGAACTGCTGATCATCCCCTTGCCGAAATCCTTGAGGTAGGTTTTGTCCTTGTAGTTCGACTTCAGTCCCTCGCAGTTGGCAATCAGCGAAACGGTGTTCAGGATGTTCTGCATGTTCTTGTAGTCGTACTTGTTGCCGTCGGCTTTGTACTGGTTGTACAGGTTCAGCAGAGCCGTGCCTGTGCCCTGTCCGGCAGATGCAGCCGTAGCGGGTGCTGCGGTTGTGGCTGTCGTGGAGGTTGTGTTGTTGGCAGGTTGGTCCACACTGACGGTTGTACGTTTCATCATTCCGCAACCGGTCATAAGCATGGCGGCTGCTACAGCAAAAATAACTTTTTTCATAATACTATATTCATTTTATTTGTTTCGTTGTTGAGGAACGCGAGTATGTTGTCCGCGATGTTCTCGCACATGGCTATGCGTCCTTCCCATGTGCCTGTGCCGGTGTGCGGTGAGAGCACTACGTTCGGCAGAGTGAGCAGTTCGGGCGTTATCTGTGGTTCGCGTTCATATACATCCAGTGCTGCACCGGCAATGATTCCTGACTGCAGAGCCTCAACGAGTGCCTGTTCGTCCACGTGCGCACCGCGCGCGGAATTGATAAGGTAGGCGGTGCGCTTCATCATGCCGAGTTCCTTTTTGCCTATCAGGTGGTGCACCTCGGGTGTGTAGGGTAGGTTCAGCGATACGAAATCGCTGTCCTGCAGCAGGGTTTGAAAGTCCACATAACGTGCCTCGTACTTCTGCTCGATGGCTTCGGGCAGGCGGTGGCGGTTGTGGTAGATTATTTGCATTCCGCTTGCTACGGCTCGCCGCGCCAGCGACTGACCGATACGCCCCAAACCGATGATTCCCAGTGTCTTGCCGTACAGCGAGTGGCTGAGATTGTTCATTACTGCCATTGGCTGGCACGTGCCGTTGCGCAGTGTGCGGTCGAACTCGCTGACGCGCCTTGCTATATCGATCATCAGCGCGAATGCCAGTTCGGCTGTCGGCTCGATCACGGGCTGCGGCGTATTCGTCACGCGTATGCCGCGTTCGCGGCAGGCATCGAGGTCGATATTGTTGAATCCTGCGCCGAAGTTGGCTATCAGTTTCAAGTCAGGTGCAGACGCTATCATCGCTGCTGTCACGCGTTTGTCGAAGGTGCTGACGAGTATATCCGCTTCGTTGAGCGGAACATACAAGTCGTGCTCTTGCAGGCGTGTCAGTCCTTCGGCAGGCAGTTCGGTGGTAAAAGCGATACGCATGGTTAGCGGGCAATCGTGTCGGTTGGTAAGGCGAGCGTGTCGATCATCAGCGAGTCGATAGGCAGGCTCAGCGTATCCACGGGTATAGGTGAACGCTTGCGCAGCAGGGCTATCGTTCCGTTGGTGGACGCAACAACCAGCGCTGTGTCGCCCAAAGTACACGGTGTGGTGAGCAGACTGTTGCCGAGTTTGTGTTGCCATTTGCGCTCGCCGGTCAGTGCGTCCAGGGCGGTCACCAGACCGTTCTTGGTAGTGAAGAACAGCGTGCTGCCGTCCGCCATTAGTTGTGTGGGCGCGCAATCGTAACCGTAATCGGCTGCGGTAGCCCAGAGCAGTGTGTCGGCGTTGAGGTTGATGGCAATGATCGTGTCGTTGGTCGTCTTGGCGTAGAGGATACTGTCCTTCATGCCGATGGATTCGCGCACTGCCCAGCGGTTGGTGCGGATACTTACTGTGCCTGAGTCAGCGCGCAGTGCAGTCAGGTAGCCGTCGGGTGCAGCAAAATAGACGCGTGAGGCGTCTGCGCACGGTGTGACTGCTGCAGGCGACAGACGATAGTCGGTTGAGTCGTTGCTCCAGCGCCACAGCAGTTTGCCTTTGCGCTTGTCGAGGGCGTAGAAGTTGCCGTCGTAGGCTCCGAAATAGATCTTGCTCTTATACACCAGCGGTTTGGCGATGCAGTAGTTTCCTAGTCCGCGATACGTCCATACGGGTGCGCCTGTCATGAGTTTGAGGGCATAGAAGCAACTATCCGAACTGCCGACATACACGTTACTGCCGTCGATGGTTACGGAGCCTGTCACGGGTTTGCCTAACTTCTGCCTCCACAGCGGTTTGCCGTTATCTACAGACAGACAGTACACCGTGCCGTTGGCGCTGGCAAACACTACTCGTCCGTCCTTGACGTCAGCCGAACCGACTATTCGTCCTGTTGTCTTGTAACGCCAGAGGATACGTCCGTTGGCTATGTCGAAGGCATAGAATGTGCCGTTGTCGTCGCCCACGTATATGCGTCCGTAGCGTTCGGCAGGCGTGGCGTAGATAGGTGCAGGCAGTTGGCGTAGCCACTCGCGCACCACGAGCGAGTCGCTGTCGTTCACGGCGTAGGAGGGTAGGAGAGTTGTGTCCGGCTCGGCGAATGTGCGGCGTTTGAGCGGCAGAGTGAGCCATGGCCTCTCGCTGCCTATCCAGTTGGATGAAGCGGCATTCACGCCGGGCAGTACGCGCTCAATGAAGCGGATGGTTGCGTTGTCCACCTCCACGATAGTGTAGCCTATGTGTCCTTCTTCATCAGGCAGCATTGAGCGGCAGAGCACGTTGTCGATACCGTCTGTTACCAGATGTTCGTTCACGTGGTGGTGTCCGCCGATAATAACTTGGGTGTTATATTGGCGCAAGATGTTTGTCAGATCATACCAGTTGTCCACCTCCTCTTTGCGCGGTGCCATGTGTGTGATCACGAAGGTCGGCTGTGTGCCCAGTGAGTCCAGCCACTGACGCAGCCAGAGTGTGTCCTGCGGAGCAAAGTGTCCGTCAGAGGCGCGCATGATCGGTCCGTTGTTCAGACCGAGAAAGAGCAGTCCGTTGGTGTTGAGCATGAACCGTGCGGAATCGAACACAGCTTTTACGTCCTGCAGTGCCGAGCGGCTGCGTTTCGTCTCATGATTGCCGGTTGTGACATAGTACGGCAGTTCTGTTGCGTCCAGCAGTCTGCGAACCTGCACCAGTTCGAGTGAGTCGCCGTTGTCGGTCATATCGCCGGCGTGAAGTATAAAATCCACCTGCTGATTACGAACGTCCTGCGCACAGATAGCCAGCGCCTGTAGTGCTTCGCCTTCAATGGCTCGCGGAACGAGTATGGTCGTGTCGCGTAACGTCAGGCTGTCCACTGTCTGCAGGGTGTCGTACACTATCTGCGGCGCCTCAACGTGCGTGTCGGTCATTACAGCGAACCGTAGCGGTGCGGCAGAAAGACCAAGAGATAACAAACAGGTTGCAAGTAAGTAAATTTGCTTCATATATTTCTGTTTTCTAATTTCTGTTTTTCTCCCTCCCTTTTAGGGGAGGGTTGGGGGGCCTCTATTCCAGCAGCATATCAAACTGCTTTTTGAAGTCAGCGAGGTAGGGGTTCTGCTCTTGCAGCACGCGGTATTTCTCCTCGGCGGTGTACGCGCGTTTGGGTGCCATGTTCTCCGCCACCACGGTTTGCAGGAGCAGTGTGTCGTTCTGCAGGTTGTCGCGCAGGATGGTCAGTATCTGCCGGCTGAACTTCTTGAACTCTTCTTCCTGCCAGGGGTTGACGAAGGTTATGAGTGCTGTATGGTCGTCAATCAGTCGTGGGCGATGTGCGTCAAGCATAGCCACGAGGCGCTGTTCTTTTTTGAACGTCGATTTCAGACCAACCCACGCGCCGTTAAGTTGGTCTGCCGTAAAAGGGGTGTTACGCTGCGTATTTTGACCGGCTTCGCCTGACAGACCGCTTTCGCTGAGAGAAGACAGACCGCTGGAAGCACCCCACTGCATGTTATTTGTGGGGACCCCGCTTGCGCTGACAGAAGATTGACCGGCTTCGCCTGACAGAGCTCCAATGGATGGGATGTTCGGCAGGTTGGGTATATTGGGCATCTGCGGCATCTGTGGCATCTGCGGCGCTGCCTGTGCAGGCTGTGCGGGTTGAGCCGTTTGCACAGGTTTTGGTTGCGGAGCCGGTTGTGGTGCCGGTTTAGCCGCTTGGGCAGTAACCTGCGGTGCAGGTAGTGCTTCTTTGGTTGTGGGTTGTGCCGGGGCAGCCAGGTTAGCGAGGCGGATAAGCATCAGTTCGACGGTCAGCCGTTTGTTCTTCGAGGTGCGGTAGGCGGTCTCGGAATCAACAATGATGTCCAGAGCCTTGAATATCCACACGGCGGGCGTGTATGCCGCCTGCTGCTTGTAGTGCTGGCGGATAGCGTCGCTCGTCTCGATCAGATTGATTGTCGCGGTGTCGTGTGCCACGAGCACGTCTCTGAGGTGCTTGGCAAAGCCGCTCACGAAGTTCGCTGCGTCGAAGCCTTTGTTCAGCACCTCGTTCAGCAGGAGCAGTGCGCCTTTGACATCGCTCTTGAGGCACATATCCGTCAGGCGGAAGTAATACTCGGTATCCAGCACGTTCAGCACCTCGATAGCGCGTTCGTAGGTCAGCGTGTCGCCGCAGAACGCTACGAGTTGGTCGAAGATACTCAGTGCGTCACGCATGCCTCCGTCGGCTTTCTGTGCCACAACGTTCAGCGCGTCCTCGGTGGCAGATATGCCTTCCTGCGCAGCCACGTACTGCAGGTGGTGGATGATATCCGCAACGGTTATTCGCTGGAAGTCATACACCTGGCAGCGGCTCAGGATAGTTGGCAGCACCTTGTGCTTCTCGGTTGTGGCGAGAATGAAGATCGCATACGAGGGCGGTTCCTCGAGCGTCTTCAAGAGGGCGTTGAACGCACCGGCAGAGAGCATGTGCACCTCATCGATGATATACACGCTGTACTTGCCTATCTGCGGCGGTATACGCACCTGGTCGATCAGGTTGCGGATGTCCTCGACGGAGTTGTTGGACGCGGCATCCAGTTCGTGGATATTGAACGACCGCTGCTCGTTGAACGCTGTACACGACTCGCACCGGTTGCACGCGTCGTGCGTGGTGGTCGGGTTCAGACAGTTGATAGTCTTGGCGAAGATGCGTGCACAGGTTGTTTTGCCCACGCCACGCGGGCCGCAGAACAGGTAGGCATGTGCCAACTTACCCTGGCGGATAGAGTTGCGCAGGGTTTCTGTGAGCGCGTGCTGCCCTACTACGCTTTCGAACGTGGTGGGTCTGTACTTTCGTGCCGAAACGATATATCTGTTGTTTTCCATATATACGCACAAATAACGCACAAAGATACGAAAAAAATATGAAATATGCAAATTTTTGCGGGATTATTTAAAAAAAATATGAAATCTCTTGCAAATGTCAAATATTTTTGCTATCTTTGTACCCGAATGATGCGGTTCGACGAATTGTTAACCCTAAATACTAACTCTAAAAATTCAACTGTATGAAAAAACTGAACATCGTCGCTACCATCAAGGATGGTCTCGCAATCGGAATGATTAATTTCCTGAGTCTGGTGTTAACCGCTGTCCTTTACGTTGTAACGATTTGGATCCCGTATCTGAACGTAGGCACGACGATTGCTATGGCATCGCTGCCGGCTGAACTGGCTAAGGGTAACGTTGTCAACCCGTTGTTCATCTTCGACGGCAAGTACCGCAAGAACATGGGCGAGTTCTTCATCCTGATGGCTCTGATGGGCGGTGCTATCGGTGTAGGCTTCTTCTTCGGTATTATCCCGGGTATCGTGCTGAGCATCGCTTGGTCGTTTGCAGCTGTGCTGTTTGTTGATAAGAACCGTAACGCACTCGAGGCGCTGCGCGAGTCGAACGAACTCACCTACGGCAACAAATGGCGCATCTTCGGCGCTGAGTTCCTCGTTATTCTGGCTATGGAGATCGTTATGGCTATCCTCGGCGCTATCTTCGGCATCGGTGATGTATCGTTCTTGAAGGCTATCGGCACGATCATCAATATCGCTATCGCTCTGTGCATCGTGCCTATCGTCTATGGCGTTGAGGCTTCGATCTACAAACAGCTCACCAGCGGTGAGGTTATCGAGGACGCTCCGATGCCTAACATCCCGGGCGTAACTCCCAAGGCTGAACCTGCTCCCACTCCCGAAGCCCCGAAGGCTGAAGAGCCCAAAGCAGAAGAGCCCGCAGCTGAGGCTCCCAAAGCCCCGAAAGCTGAGTAATATAATATAAAGATTGACAATCAGAAAGTAGCGACGCTGATCTATGAGATGTTTCTTGTGGATGAGAGCGGAAAGGAAGAGGTAGCCGAGCGTGCGACGTTGGAGCAGCCGCTGATCTATTGCCACGGCGAGGGGATGATGCTTCCGGCATTCGAGCAAGCGATGCGGTGAAGTAAGGAAGAGCGGGCAATGAAATTGCCCTGAAAATAAACGAAGTGAACGCGCTGTGGCTTTTAGCCACGGCGCGGTTTTGTATCAAGCAACGGTGCCGAGCAGCCGACAAAGAGAGAGAAGAGGGATAGAATCCGGCGTTGGAAGCGCCGGGGACAGAACCACGCGGCGCTAAACTCGCTCATGAAATCGCGAGCACAGGACACCAATACCCCAGACTAACCCTGCCGCAATTATGCGGCAGAAAGGGAAAAATAAGGGAAACTATAACGATAAGCCCCGATAAAGCCCCGATAAACCCCTATAAGCCTCGAAAAAGCCACATAAAGCCACGATAACCCCCTATAAGCCTTGATAAAGCCTTGAAAAAGCCCCGATAAAACATCGATATTCCCTCGATAAAACCCCGATCGAACGGAACGTTTTTACGATCTTTCTCCATTCTGCCTACACCGCACACTACTGTAATTTGTGCCTTTGCTGTACAAAAAGCGATTTTTGGCTGATAAATTTGCAAATGTCAGAAAATTTACGTATCTTTGCAGCGGAAACAGAAAATCAATCAGTACAGTTATGAAGATAGACAATCAAAAAGTAGCCACCCTGATCTACGATATGTACGTTGTAGAGGAGGACGGCAAGGAAGAGGTCAGCGAGCGTGCGACACTGGATCAGCCGCTGATATACTGCCACGGCGAAGGAATGATGCTTCCGGCATTCGAGGCAGCGATGCTTGGCAAAGAAGTGGACGAGACGTTTGACTTCGTTATCACTCCCGATCAGGCGTACGGCGATTACGACGAGCAAGGCGTAATGACATTGGACAAGAAGCTGTTCTACAACGGCGACGAAGAGTTTGACTCCGAGCGCGTGTATGAGGGTGCGATCGTGCCAATGACAACCACTGACAATCAGATCATTAACGCGCAGGTTATCGAGATCACCGACGACAAGGTGACCATCGACCTCAATCACCCCTTGGCAGGCGAAACGCTGCACTTTGTAGGTAAGGTGATCGACGTGCGTGACGTCACGCCGGGCGAACTCAAAGCCCTGCATCACCGCGGCGGCTGCGGTCGCTGCCACGGCGATTGCAACGACTGCAACTCCGGTTGCGGCAAAGATTGTAACTAATCCCCCAATACACACCAAACCCTCCCTTTTAGGGGAGGGCAGGGTGGGGCTTAATCCGGGAACTCCATCAGATAAGCCTTGATAAACGCGTCAATGTCGCCATCCATGACAGCATTGACGTTCGATGTCTGGTAGTTGGTGCGGTGGTCTTTGACGCGTCGGTCGTCGAACACGTACGAGCGAATCTGGCTGCCCCATTCGATCTTCTTCTTACCCGCCTCGACCTTCGCTTGTGCCTGGCGGCGTTTCTCGAGTTCAAGTTCGTAGAGTTGCGAACGCAGGTGCCGCAGTGCATTCTCGCGGTTCTTGGGTTGGTCGCGCGTCTCGGTGTTCTCAATCACAATCTCGTCAGGCTGTCCGGTGAGCGGGTTGGTGAACTTATAGTGCAGGCGCACGCCTGACTCAACCTTGTTGACGTTCTGTCCGCCGGCACCCGACGAGCGGAACGTATCCCAGCTCAGTCCGGCAGGATCGACGGTTATCTCTATCGAGTCGTCGATCAGCGGCACGACGAAGACGGAAGCAAAACTCGTCATTCGTTTGCCTTGTGCGTTGTACGGACTGACGCGCACGAGGCGGTGTACGCCGTTCTCACTCTTCAGGTAGCCGTACGCCATGTCGCCCTCAATGTTGAATGTCACGGTTTTTATACCCGCTTCATCGCCCTCCTGCAGGTTGGCGATAGTCACCTTGTAGTCATGCTTCTCGCAGTAACGCTGGTACATACGCATAAGCATCTCCGCCCAATCCTGCGCCTCTGTTCCACCTGCGCCTGCCACGATCTTCAGCACGGCGGGCATAGCGTCTTCCTCGTGGGAAAGCATGTTCTTCATCTCAAGATCCTCGACTTCACGCATGGCGTGTGCGTAGGCGGAATCGACCTCTTCT
>Ga0310694_10002593_pt1 | contig 18346 bp, 13 predicted proteins | sample 174DNAGHGhighgp2_FD_203884 | JGI IMG/M metagenome (GOLD analysis project Ga0310694, IMG submission 203884) | Sheep rumen microbial communities from Palmerston North, Manawatu-Wanganui, New Zealand - 1742 DNA GHGhigh gp2 (v2) (version 2) | ecosystem: Host-associated > Mammals > Digestive system... | reverse complement strand
TTGAGTCCTCGCAAGCTAATGGACGTATCATCTTTTCCTTGCCGATGAACAGGTGACCACCATGGTCGTGCAGGGCATTGACGGCAGGGAAGGGACCTTTGCCATCAGGTATCAGCACGTAGGCCGGTACCTTATAATACTTAGATAGTTGGATTTCTATCTTTCGCGCCTTATAGCCATCGCGCTGTTCCTCATAGAGAACTTTAGCATTGAATCCCTCAGCGGGGGCGGGTGGAGGCGTCAGCATGCAGTCGAATACCTTCTGGCGAGCCACCCGCTTCCACTCATTGAAGTCCTGGATATCGCTGTTTCCCCAGGCTAAGGGATATGTCATGCTGAAATCGCGCGGCAAGTCGCGTTCCTACACCACTGGCGGCAAGACCTACACCTACAAAGAATATGAGATTGCCAGCAAATCGTACAACCCCGAGAAGGAGTACCAGCCCATCTTTGCTATCTACGACGATAATCTGCAACACCTGTATTACCGTTTCCTCTATAGCTACGAGGATGCTGAGGACAGTATCGACTGGAAGGGTTGCCCGATAGTAACCTCGCTCAACGCCAAGCGTCGTGTGAACTATCAGTTCATGGGCAGTTGGCCCCTGAATGTCATCAAGAACGAATACCCCGCATGGAAGAAGCGTATCGAACAGCAGAATGCCTCGCAGGGCTATAAGACCTACGCCCTCTCAGGTGAAACGAATACTAGCAGCTCATCGTCGGAATACGGTTTCAAAGGCGACATCAAGATTACCAACGGCAACAGTAAGGGCTATGCCAATGGTAAATCGAGCACCGTGAAATATTCGGCCAACGTGATTTACACGGTCCAACTGCCAACGGGCATGAAGATTGACAAGGTAGACTTCTATGGCTACGACAACTACGATGTCGATGCCTATATCAGTCATTTCAATGGAACCGATTTCGGCGCTACGGATTACGTGTTTCCTGCTAAGAACGGCGACGATATGACCTACGTGAACCACACGCTGGAGGCAGCAACACCCATTGAGAACAGCTTCAGTTTTAAGCTCGGCTCGAAGCAGTGTTGTCTCATCATCACCCTTTACGAGAAAGACAGCTCAGCAGCCATCACGCTTCCCATCGCTACGAACGATGCTGAAGCGCCCGTCTACAACCTACATGGCATGCGTGTAGGCAGTCGCACCAAAGGGCTTTATATCCAAAACAACAAGAAAATCTTTATTCGATAGGTATGATTGTGCAGTCCACATCCTCCTTGTTGGTGGAATAGCCTACATAGATCTTGCCATTGTGTATCATTGCCTTGGGATAGCTATATCCGAGCGTCTTATATTTCCCTTCATATCTTCTCTGAGGCAGATCTGTGCGGTCACCACTACGGAGGAGCAGAGCCTTGTCGAATGTCTTACCGTCACGGCTTGTCAATAGCACCAACGGCCAGCGCGTCTTATCATTGGCCGGACAGCTTACCATATACGACGTTCCGTCGGGCAGATTACCGGCACACTGCTTCGTGCGGGCATCAGGTATGTTTGTCTGCTCGGGCTTTGACCATGACTTACCTCTGTCCTTGCTGACAGAAGCCAGTTTCCTGAACGAACTGCTCTGATCGCGGAAAATCATCACAACGGTTCCATCTTCCCGCACATACTGACTGGGTTCCAATTCCCGTGACTGTTTGCCTTTGTCCTCACTCTGAAAGACGGCCTTCTTCCAACCGCTATGACCAGTAACATCGTCGGTATAGACAGGGCAGACATGCAAACCTGGCATGAAGTGCGCAGCTCCGACGAGGCGTCCCTCAGGCAACTTGTATGGATCCTGTTCGAGCACGCCTTCCATTGGATTCCCGTCGACCATCATAACTGGATTAAGTGAGCTCCAGTGCTTTCCGTCAGTGCTGGTGATATAACAGGTCCGACCACCTCGCGGTTCCAGACCTTTTTCCCAGGTATCAATGAATGCCGTAAGGGTGTCGCCATTGACCAACCAGCCACCTGAAGTGCTATAGTATTTATCTGTAGCTGCAGCCAGTGTCTTCGGCCTGCTCCACGTCATGCCGTCATCGCTGCTTATACTGTATACCACCTTCGTATCGTCACTGTCTTCATCTTTCAGCGAACTCTGCCACATACAGTATAGTTTATTCTTGAATGCAGCCATCACCACACCGTTGGCATAATGGTCACCTTTCGCTTTAGCCGAGAAAATGTGGACGGTCTTAACATGCTCGCTTTTAGGAAGTCCGAGACAATTGGCATCTGTGGTATCGATGATTCCGTCGGCCATACGTGGCGTATCTTCGGCCACGCAAGAGAACTGATCAATGATGATATGCGCATCGAGGGCGCGGATGGTGAGGGTATGCTGCCCGGCTGAGAGATGAGCCTTTAGCTGGCGAAGGGCTTGTCCGCGGAGTACATTCTGTTTCCATTCTTCAGAGCGGAAAGGCTCCTTAAGACTAAAGACCGTCGGCTTACCGCCATCAACGCTCACGCTATAGCGCAAGTCGCCGTTATCATTCGGTTGCGTGGGGATCAGAGCCGTCTGTAGCGTATAATCGCCAGCCTTCTCCACCTCCAAGCGATAAGTCAACCTACCATCTTTCGGCAGCGCCACTGCATTCATCGAGTGTCCGAGCATCTGAATGGTCTTCACTCTCTCCGATGCCTCAACATAATCGCAGGCATTGATACACGAAGAAGCTTCCCCCTGTTTCATCAAACTGGCGCGAACATCCTCAAACACGGGCAATTGTCTAGGCGCAGCATCCATCAGATAGCGCCACTTGCCACCATTCATCTCGTTATAGCGCTTGGTAAGTGATTGTATCTCCTCATAGGCACGATGACTTTCGACCGAGTCTGAGAGAATCTTCCGATTCATAGCCGCTGTGGCAAAGACAGGGTATTCGATAGCTGCAAAGAAGGCATCGGCAAGCTCCGGACGCACATGAGGACGCACAGCGATAACAGTTGCTTTCAGTCGCTCAAAAGCCTCCAATCGTACTGTCACTTCCTGAGGCGTCAACGGCACTTCCGACACCGGCGAAAGACCACGATTATATCTCTTCTTGTCGAGTTCGACCTGCGTATAACCCATAAACTCCGGACGCCGCTCGCCACAAAGACGATAAAACTCATGCATCACGGGGAAGAGCCGTCTGCCGACCTCCTGACCGAACTCCCGACAAAGCCAGGCCTGATAGTGATCATTCAGCGTTTCGCCACTCACACAGTCGATGTTCCAGGCCATATCGAGGAAGAGTTCAAGGTCGTAACCCGCCACCTTTGGATCATGCACATTCACAATCCAAAGCTTCCGTACGTTGTGATCGTAGGCCTCACGCATCTCGTTGTATATCAGTCCAGGCTGGGTAGTCGTCAGCCAGAGATAGTCATGCGGACGACCCCAGTAGCTCAGGTGATAATACACGCCTCCCCCACCCATTCGCTGCTGTTCTTCGGCATTCGACAATCGGGTCATATAGCCATAGTTGTCATCGCACCACATCAGCGTTACATAGTCGGGCACTTCCAGGCCCTTTTCATAGAGTTCCAATACCTCTTTATAAGGCACGAACACCTGCATCTGCTGCTCAGGAGCGCCGATATACTTGCGGAGCAGTTCCTGTTGTTCGTCAATCACCTGCTGCAGACCATCGAGTTTCTCCTGAGTAGTCTTATAGCCCTCCATCGACCCGTCGTGAATGCCTCGCATGCCGATGGTAAACATATTGTCCTTTGACTTGCTGACCTCCTGCAGGCGTTCAATCCAATACTGCTGCACCTGCTCGCGGTTGGTCTTATAGTTAAAAGCTCCACGCTGCTTCACGTCCCATTCATCGACATTATTACGCAACAACGGTTCACAATGCGAGGTACCAATCACAATACCGCAGCTGTCGGCCATCGCCTTCGCCCCGGGAATCTTGAAGAAAGCTGTTGTGCCAGTATGCATGGCAGGCCAGATGGCATTGGCACGAAGCCGGAGTAACAGTTCAAAGATCTTCCGATAGGTCTTCGGGCCAATCTGTCCCTTCTGACCTTTCTCGAAATAGTTACTCCACGGACGCAGACTCCAGTCCTCATCATTAATAAAGATCCCTCTATATTCCACACTCGGGCTCTGCTCGGTCACAAAATCCTCATTTATCGTCAGTCTTGTTTTCTTCTCAGGCACCACATCACCCCACCATATCCAGGGCGACACGCCCGCCATTCGTGAGAGCTCCAGCAGTCCGTAGGCCATACCCCGACCATTACTGCCCTCAATGACAATCTGCCCGTCTTTGACAGATATCCGGAAGCCATCCGCTGGTAGTATCTTTGATTGTCGTAGTATTATTTTAGTCTTTGGCCCGTTAACCATAACAGGTTCTAACCCAGTTACTTGCTGCATATCGTTCTTCCACAACTCTAAGGCAACCTTCACCACCGATTCCACCTTCTTTGGCACACTATATGTTATCGGCTGATGCCCATCATACCACACCACCTCTGCGGCCTGCACGCCCAAAACGCACAACACCAGCAGCATACTGCATAATAATCGCCGTCTCATATATCAATCAGTAACTTGTTTTTTCAGCCATAACATCTGGCTGTAATTGGTTTCCGTCGTTGTCCAATGCTCATTCACAGGGGTAATCAGACTCTCCTTGGGAGCCGTGATGAGGTTCCAGACGATATAGCTCGTTGTCGGCGGGCATACATTATCGTTGTAGCCCCAGGTCAGATAAACGGGACAAGTGATACGACGGGCGAAATTCACCACATCGTAATAAGCCATCGTTCCAACCTTCTCAGGCGTGAGCATGTGGCTTAGGCGGTTGAAATGTGGATAGCCGCCCGCACGGTTGTCGAGATAACCCGCCATATCCGAGAGCGCCGGATGATTCGCCACACAGGCCATCACACGGGAATCAAGACCAGCCGTGATGAGCGAGAGGGCACCACCCTGACTACCACCCTGCACAAAGACATTCTTACCATCCCAATCGGGCAGCGACGTGAGATAGTCGATAGCCCGCACACAGGCCACGTAGACGTGCTTCATGTAATAGTTATCGCGGTCGTCTAGACCATTCGTCAGATAACCGTTCTCATAATCGAAGGCTGCGGTGATCTCCTTGAACTGTTCCTCGGTCATCTCCGGATTCAGACCATGAATCTCCATTTCCAAACGGATAAAACCGTTTTTGGCATAATAAATATTCCGCATGGGCTCCTTGATGGTCTTGATGCCAGCGCCCGGGGGACAGAGCACCACGGGGTATTTCCCATCCTTCTTCGGTTTCGACAGATAGGCATAGATGCTATGACGCTTGTCGTATTTGATCTTCAGCAGATACATGTCTGTCTCGTCGGTACAGTATTTCTCCACCTTCTTGCAATCCACATGCAACGGTGTCTTGCGCGCTTCTTCGAGATTTGCTTTCCAGAAAGCATCGAAGTCCTGCGGATTCTGCGTATAGGGCTTCAACTGCTCCGGCGAAAAGCCTACCTTCACATGATGCTGATACTTATTGCCGTCTTTATGCGCCGTGAGTCTCAGGTCGAGGAATCCCGGCTTCTTCATCGTTCCCATGTCGATGGTGGCACGGCCGTTTTTCAACCTTACCTTCCCTGTCGAAGTAGTCGGCATCATATCCGGCCCTATTTCATACGTCACCTCCACATCCTGAGGCATACCATAAAGCGTGAAGCTTACTTCCACCTTCGCTTTCTCGCCCACCTTATATAGCCAGTCGGCATGATCGGGCACCGTCAGCCACAGATAGTCCGAACGATAAGGATAATTTTCGGCGTGAGCAAACACCAAACACCAAACACCAAACAGCAATAATAATATCTTTTTCATCTTAGTAGTTTGTTCATATATTTAACAGTAGTTTGTTTCTGGGCACAAAGTTAGTCAGATATAGTGATATCTGACTGCACTTTTTGACTTTCCTACCCTACTTTATGACAATCTACAATCAAACAATGTGCTCTATTTTGTCCTACCGTATAAAAACATAGGGTTGGGACAGGACTATCACTCGCTGTTCCGTCTTTTTATTCTATCGTCATGGATTGTTACTTCCGGCTGCAAAGGTACGCTGGGACGGGCAGAAGTCACGGGAAATAGTTAAACTGACTTAATAATGGTTACCTGCGCGCGAGGCACCTGTTTCTAAGGCAAAGCCAAAAATGGAGTCATTCGGCGACAAAGTAAAATTAATCAACTTTTCGATTAAGCGAATGCCATCAGGCTAGCATGAAATGGCTGAGCGTGAGAAAAGTCAAACGAAGTTTAACAATCTATTAACCCTTTAAAAATTTAAAATTTATGGCATTAAAAGTAAAAGCAGTTGAACGTAACATTAAGTTCACGAAAGATGAGAATGATCCTGGTGTGTGGCGCTATGTGATGTCGCCTGACCTGTACATCGCTCTGAACCAGGCGAAGGTGATCCGTGAGGCAGCCCTCCGCTCAGGTGTGAGTCAGGGTGTGATGAAGGCCTGCTGGGATGCAGCCGGAGAGGTAATCAAGGCTTGGGCAACGGAAGGTCACTCGGTGGCATTGCCCGGTCTGGGTTCGATGCGATTCGGCCTGCGCGCCAAGAGTGTGGCTAAGGTTGAGGACGTGAAGACGAGTCTGATTTCCAGCCGTCGTATCATCTTCACCCCGACGCAGGATCTGAAGGACGAGTTGGCCAGCACCTCGATTCAGATCACTTGTTACGACCGCAACGGCGACGTTGTGAAGCGCGTCACCTCAGCCGACGCAGGAACCGTTGAGGATCCTGAGGGTGACGACAACGGTACTGAGAACGGCTCTTCGACAAACTCAGAGACCGGTCAGGGTGGCCAGAATCAGGGTCAGCAGGGCGGCTCTTCAACGAGCTCAGAGACCGCGGAGGGGCATGCGCTGAGTATTAGCACGATCGGTAGTGGTAGTGCAAGCGTGACCAAGGATGGTAATGCTGTGACCTCGGGCAGCAACCTCAACGAGGACGACGAGGTGGAGATCAGCATCACGCCGGCTGAGGGTGAGACGCCGACTGCAACCATCAACGGCTCGCAGATTGAGCTGACTGAGAGCGAGGGCGTGTATAGCGGTAGCTTCGCAATGCCCGGACAGGCCAGTTCGTTGGTGATCAATACGGGCGGAAGCTCAGGTGGAAATGGCGGTGCCGACCTTGACAAAGATTAGAGGCCATAAAAGCTCTGAACACCTGGGGATCAGGCCCCCCGCGTTTGACAAAGTAAAACACGGATGGGTCTGTCCCCGAGGTGTTCGAGCCCAACGCCACTACGCTGAATTAATGAATAATTAATAATGAATAATGAAGAGTGAGCTATGAAAAAGAGGATCATTGAGGTGGCGGTGAAGGTGATAGTAGCCGCACTCACGGCCTTCCTGACGGCCATCACGACCACAAGTTGCATGGGCTGCGGCCCAATCACATTCTAACAGAAACTTGTTAATTACGCTACGTCCGCAATCTCCCACAAGAGGTTGCGGATTATTTTGTTATACACTGGAAGGGAAAGTAACCTCCTTCATAATGGAATATTGAGTTCTACGGTATAGACCTCTGCGTCGTCGTGGATGCGGAGGGTGTAATCCTGGCCATAGAGCAGGTCGAGACGCTTGCGGACGTTGGTAAGACCAACCCCACCCTTCATTTCATTAGACACTTCGGCCTTAGAGTTGCGGCAAGTGAAAGAAAGTCTTTCCACTTCGACCGTAACCTTCATCTCGACGAACGATTCGTGCTGGTAGCTGACACCATGTTTGAAGGCGTTCTCGATAAAGGTGATGAGGATCAGCGGCTGTATCTGACGGTCGGGCACGTCGCGGGGCAGATCGAGCGTGATGCGCACCTTGTCGGTATAGCGTAGCTGCATCAGCGCGACATAGTGGCGGACAAAGTCGAGTTCGCGCGACAGCGGCACACCCTGCTTGTTGCCCTCGTAGAGTACGAAGCGCATCATCTTCGACAGTTCCAGAATCGTATCTTTTGCCTTTTCCGGGTCGATATCCACGAGCGCATGGATGTTGTTGAGCGTGTTCATGAAGAAGTGGGGATTGATCTGATAGCGCAGGTATTCCAATTGCTGCTCCAGATTCTTCTTCTCGAGTTCTGCCAACCGTTTGCGGTCTTCGCGGCTGCGAAAGTAGCTCTTGATGCCGAGGTTGGCCCCAAACATCAGGATGAGTATCACGATGGCCAGGATGTCGCGCTCCCCCACGAAGGGCGGCGGATCATGCCGGCGCATCTCATGGGGCGGCCTCTGCCTCTCAAACACCATAGGAGGCTCATTAGGTTCGTCAAAGTGACGTGGACCCTCGGGCTCACCGAAAGGTGGTGGATCGTGCCGGTCAGGCTGCTCCATGGGTGGTCTGTGGCCTTCCATTGGCGCTTTGTCATTCGGTCTGCTATTGTACTGGTAAACCGCAAACGCCATCAATACTACCACCATAATGGAGTAATACAATACACGCTTATGCTTGTGCAGTAAGAGCGGTGCCAATAGGAAATTATGCAGGAGAAACAGCACCAGGTAGATGGCGAACCTTCGCCACACGATGAACACCTCCGTCCAATCGAACGTAAGATTCGTATCATTCATCGTGCGCACATAAAGGCTCAGCAGCGGGGACGCAAAAAGCAAGCCCCACACAACTAAATAAATCAGGTTCTCCTGTCGCGACTGCTTCATCCAAATATTCCTATTCATAATTAATAACGTAAGAATTTGCAAAATATTGTTTCAGCGCCATCCGCCAGGTCCACCTCCCATGCCACCCATGCTGCTGCCGCCACTATAGCTGGAGAGGGAAACCGACGAACCATTGCTAATGGCAGCGCCCACGACGCCTATGCCACCGAACAAGGCGGTGCCACCAGTGAGAGAAACACCTGCCGTCAAAGTGGGTTGCGAGGCACCACTCACCACAAGGCCATTACCACCGCTCGACGGTGTCTGGAAGGCAAGCGTATCGTTGCCGACGGTCAGGGCATACCAGGTATTGCGCGTCCACGATGAAGCCTGATAGCAAGTCTGTGTGAGCTGGGCACCGCTCTCCAGTCCACCTACGGCGATGATAGTGCCGCCAGTGACATAGAGTTTCTTACCTCCCTCGGTATTGGCATCGATGGCAACTTCGGGTTGTCCGGAGCAGATCGCATAGACCACACCGCCTTTGATATAGCAGTTACCATTGGCGTCCAGACCGTCGTTATTCTGTCCCTGGGCAAAGACATAGCCGCCACTGATGGTCATGTCACCTTTCGAGTTGATGGCATCGTCGTAGGCATAGCTGGCCACTTCGCCACCCGTAATAATCAGTTTACTCTTGGTCTCGATGCCCTCACCGTTAGTGCCGCTGGTACGTACCCAGATAGTGCCGCCGTTGATGGTCAGGTCACCATCCACCTTGATGCCCTTGGGCGACGCGGTGTCGTTGTTGCTCTTGAACTGTCCGCCGGTGGTGACGATATACACGCTACCGCCATTGAATGTAGCTTCCATATCCACGTTGATACCCTTTCCGCCAGAGCCTGTGCTCTTCAGCCAGAGTTCTCCGGCATTCACGGTCAGCGTCGAGTCGGCCTTGATGCCTGCCGCGCCCTTAGCCTCCTTATCCTCAGTATCATAGAGGCCATTGCCGCTGGTCAATACAGTGGTACGTCCGCCGTTGACAATGACATTGCTCTCGCAGTTGATACCCTTGGCAGCAGCTGCCGACACCTCTACATTCAGGATACCGCCGTTGATGAAGATGCCGTCGTTAGCCTTGACACCGTGATTAGCCGTCGATTTTACAGATACTTTATTGCCCTTGCGGAATACGATGTAATCAGCTGAATGGATGCCATTGTTCGTGTTACCAGTCACGCTCAGCGAACCGCTGCCGTTGAAGAGCAGCTTGCCTTTGCAGTAGAGGGCGCCTTTCTGACTGCCGCCTGTGCCGTCGACTAAGGTGTTGGTGGTACCATCGGCCAGAATGATATAGGCACGCTTGCCACTGAGCAGGTTGAGGGCAGCCGAATCGGGATTGGTGATGCTCGTCCCATTCAGCCGGATGGCATATTTCTTATCACCCACAACGGTCAGCGAACCGTTGGTAGTCGTACCACTCACCACGTAGCATATCTTCTTTGTGGAGCCATGATTCACTGTGATATGACCACCATTCACCGTCATTTCCACACCATTCTCCGTCTTGGCCGTAGGGTTCGACAGATCGATGGCTACCTCTGTCGTAAACTCATTGTTCTCCAGCATATCCTCCTCGTCGGGGAAATACTCGGCAGCGGTCTCTGAGGGTTCCGCTGTCATCGCATCGAGACTGATGTCAAACGTGGTCAGTTCACCCGTAATGGCCGAACTACCGTTACCACCGGTTCCTGAGCCCGTCGAAGAACCGCCATTGTACCAACTGCTACCGCTGTAATTCTCGAGTTCAGTCAACGGGTCGTCCTTCGAGCAGCAGGTCATAACTACTAAGTATGCTATCAGCATTGCGAAAAAAGAAATCTTCTTCATATTGTTATTTGTTTAAAATTAAAATTTATATTTGTAACCGATGCTAAGTACATGTTTATTGCCTTCCTCATCATCGTCATCATACACTTTCTGGTAAACGTAGCCAACGTTGAGCGAACTCTGCTTGGAAAGTTTCAGTTCGGTGCCAAGGGATAAGCGGAGTTTGTCGAAACCACTGCCACCGACGTATGTCTCACCATAGAGATAGGGCTGCAACAATCTGGTGGCTTTGTATTTCAATTGTAGCTTGTTTCTCCACATATTAGTCGCCTTGCCCTTCACGGGGTAACTATAGCCGAGGTCGCTATGTTGGTAGTCCATCCGTTTGTTTGCCTGTTCAGGTCGATAGGTGTATTGCCAACGTTCACGCAGCGAGACGCTCAGTTTGCCGAAGTCCTTACTGGCCGTGAGCGACACATTGAGACGGTGACGAGAGCCGAAATAGGTCATCGTGCGCTTGTTAAGATCGCCGTCGTCCTGATAGGTATAGGCCTCGGGGTGATAGTCATAGAGGTAGGTATAGCCTGCGCCCGCCTTGAGCCACTTGGCCAGTCGGTAGTCCAGGCTGATGCCAGCACTCCAGCGGTCGATATTCTTCAGGTTGTTGCCTGTACGCAGTTCGAGCTCTGTCCCCAAAGTGAGTTGCTTCGAGAGTTTCTTGTCGAGCGAGACACCGGTCCATGTACCAAATTTGTCGTTTTGTGCCTGTGCGCCTATTGGCAGCAGAATCATCAGCACGATAACTGTCTTCTTCATGTCCTTACCGTTTTTTACGTTAGAATTCTGTCAGTTGCGTATTCTTGAGTTTCAGCAGGCGGTCTATCTCTTGAGCGGATTTCCCATCGTATGTTATCCTGAGCATGGCCATATCCTTAAGGAAATCCACTGCTCCCACTTCCACGTTTGTGATGTTCAGGCCGAGTCGCGTCTGAAGATCGGCAATCAGTTCCTGTCGGCGTGCTGGCGTGATCAGTTCTATACGGTCGTACTGTACCAGTTTGGTGGAATTCGACTTCAACCGTTTTTCACACACCCATACGGCAGCCGCGACAATGAGGTTGGTAAGGATGACCTCAGCCAGTGAGACATTGACCGACACGGCATTGACGACGGCAAGGGCAATGGTGATGAAGAGATAGGTCATCTCGCGTACAGGCATGGTATCGGTACGATAGCGCATGATAGAGAAGATGCCGAAGAGTCCGATGCCCACACCCATCGATGCCTTGCCTTTCATGTTTTCCAGCACAAAGATCATGAAGAACACAATGAAGAAAATTGCTACGGGAATCAGCATAAAGGTAAACCTGAAGTCGCGTCGGTGACTCTTGGCATAATACATGCGGTCGATGATGAGCCAGGTGAAAAGGATACTGATTATCAGCCTTACGACCATCATCAGATATTGGTTTGTCAATTCAAATAATACCATAATCCATTTATATTTTAGTAGTTTAACACTAATTATTTATGCTACGAGTATTCGCTCTATGCTATGCAGGCGAGGCTTCAGACGATTGCAATGCAGATCGCTGTTGGTAAGTGCCGATCCAATACAGTATTTTGAAAATCCGTGAGGCTTGATGCGCAACTGGTTTAGAAGTGTGAGGATGGGCGATGCTACACGGCCGTCACGCTTCAGTTCGATAATGACGATGTTATCCATGAAACGGTAGTTGCCTGTTGCAATATTATGGAACCGCAGGTTGGTGTCGATGGTGAGACGCTCCGTCATGCCCTTATTGACGAGGGTGATGCGGTCGAATCGGTTCTCAAGTTGTTCTGAGAGAGAAGAGGGGTTATATTGGAGATTGGAGCGCAGGAACTCATCATATTCGCAGAATGCCTTGTTCTGACAATGGAAACAGATGCCGTGTTCGGGATGCATCGGGTCGAACTCATGCACCAGTATACGCTTCTTCTTCGTGCGGCCGTGGTTGTTTTTGGTCTTCACCTCCAGGAAGTTCAGACCGGAGTTCACATAACTGCGAATACGGAGCTTCTGACGGTTGGTGTGTCCGGATTCATGAGCTGTATACATCGCATGATCTTCGGTATCAAAATAAAGCGTATAGTAAGGTGCGATGCGCTCACCGTCAATTTCCTGGACGTAATAGTCGTCCTTGGCCAATGTGAGCAACTGCTCGAGCTTAGAGCGGGTCGTTACGAATTTGGTGTCCGTACGATTCATCAGTCTGATATCACTCATCTGTTCCAGGGTAATGGAGTCGAAGTTGTTCAGTAATTCTTTCATATCTTGCATTGTTTTGATTTTGTTGCTGCAAAGTTATGGAGAAAACAGTAGCCACGCAATTTTATTCAACGAACCAGCAATTTTATTCAGCTAATTCAAAATTTATTCGTATCTTTGCATCCGAAAACGAATTAGAATTACTCATCAAACAACAAAACCAATATGAAGAAACTATTTTTTACGACTTTGCTGACATTGGCATCGACTGCCCTCGTAGCACAAACACTGCCCTATCAGAACCCGCAACTGCCTGCTGCCCAGCGTGCCGACGACCTGCTCACACGCCTGACGCTCGAGGAGAAGGTATCGCTGATGATGGACACCTCACCCGCCATCCCTCGTCTTGGTATCCCACAGTTCCAATGGTGGAACGAAGCCCTGCATGGTGTGGGGCGCAACAGCTATGCCACCGTCTTTCCTATCACGATGGCGATGGCTGCCTCGTGGGACGATGCCCTACTCCACCAGGTGTTTACAACCGTGAGCGACGAGGCGCGTGTGAAGGCCCAGCAGGCCAAGCGCAGTGGCAATATCAAGCGCTACCAGAGTCTCTCGTTCTGGACGCCGAATATCAACATCTTCCGTGATCCCCGCTGGGGACGCGGTCAGGAGACCTATGGCGAAGATCCCTTCCTCACCTCGAAGATGGGTCTCGCGGTGGTGAGAGGATTGCAGGGCTATACCTATGACGGAAAGCGGCTGGGAGAAAAATACCGCAAGCTCCTGGCCTGCGCCAAGCACTTCGCCGTGCACAGCGGCCCAGAGTGGAACCGTCATACCTTCAATGTGGAGAATCTGCCCGAGCGCGACCTCTGGGAGACCTATCTCCCCGCCTTCAAGGCTCTTGTGCAAGAGGGAGAGGTGGCAGAGATCATGTGCGCCTACCAGCGCATCGACGGTCAGCCCTGTTGCTCGCAGACGCGATACGAACAGCAGATCCTGCGCGACGAGTGGGGTTTCGACGGTATCATCACCAGCGACTGCGGTGCAATCCGCGACTTCCTGCCCCGTTGGCATAACACGGCCAAGGATGGTGCAGAGGCCTCAGCACAGGCTGTATTAGCAGGCACCGATGTGGAGTGTGGCTCTGAATACAGGAACCTGCCTGCTGCCGTCAAGCGCGGCGATATCAAGGAGGCCGACCTCGACCGTAGCCTGCGCCGTCTGCTCATCGCCCGCTTTGAGCTCGGCGACTTCGACAGCGACGACCTGAACCCTTGGACCAAGATTCCCGAGAGCGCGATTGCTTCAAAGGAACATAAGCAGCTCGCCCTCGAGATGGCGCTTAAGAGCATCGTGCTCCTGAAGAACAACGGCGTCCTCCCTCTTAAATCGTCAAATAATCAAATCGTTGTGATGGGACCCAATGCCGCCGACTCTGTGATGATGTGGGGCAACTACAGCGGCTTCCCCACCCAGACCATCACCGCCCTGCAGGGCATCACCCAAAAATGTTCAATGGTCAATGGTCAATTGTCAATCAAATACATTCAAGGCTGCGGTCTGACCCGCAACGAGGCCTTTGAAAGCCGCCTCTCAGAACTGCGCGATCCGCTGGGCAACAAGGGTTTGCAGGCTACCTACTGGAATAACATCCAGATGGAGGGCACACCGGCTACCGTCACCCGCATCGAGGGTCCGGTACGTCTTAACAACGGCGGTAACACGGTCTTTGCACCAGGCGTCAACCTGGAGCATTTCTCCGCCCGCTACGATGCGACCTTCATCCCCACCCGCGATGAGACGGTCAGCTTTGAGCTCAGCGGCGACGACCGGTTCCGTCTGCTCATCAATGCCGACACGGTGATCAACCAATGGAGCGCCCGCCAGCGTATCCACAGCGGCAGGAAGGAGCTTGCGGTGAAGGCCGGCCAGCACTACCGCATACAGATCGACTATATGAAGGAGGAAGGCTATGCCGCCCTCAACTTCGACATCCGCTGCAAGGTGAATCCGACACCCGAACAGCTGTTGGCCCAGATCGGCGAGGCTGAGACCGTGATCTTCGTGGGCGGTATCTCACCCAGTCTGGAGGGTGAGGAGATGCGCGTGAGTGAGCCCGGTTTCAGGGGTGGCGACCGCGAGAGCATCGAACTGCCGCAGGCCCAGCGCGACATTCTTGCCTTGCTTCATAAGGCCGGCAAGAAAGTGATCTTCGTGAACTGCTCCGGCTCGGCGATGGGACTGGTGCCAGAGTTAGAGTCGTGTGATGCCATCCTTCAATGGTGGTATGCTGGTGAACAAGGTGGTAAGGCCCTCGCCGAGGTGCTCTTCGGCGACAGGAATCCCAGCGGAAAGCTGCCCATCACCTTCTATAAGAGTGCTAACGACCTGCCCGACTTCCTGGACTACACGATGAAGAACCGTACCTATCGCTATTTCCAGGGCGAGGCGCTCTTCCCCTTCGGCTATGGTCTGAGCTATACCAGCTTCGACATCGGCAAGCCTGCCTATAGTAATAATAAGGTACGCGTGAGTGTGAAGAATACCGGCAGCCGCGAAGGACTGGAGACCGTACAGGTGTATCTCCGTCGTATCGCCGATACCAACGGTCCGCTGAAATCGCTCAAGGCCTACGCGCAAGTCTCGCTGGATCCCGGCCAGACTAAGACCGTCACGATAGATCTGCCCCGCGAGCGTTTCGAGGGTTGGGACGAGAAGACGAACACCATGCGTGTGGTGCCCGGCAAATATGAGGTGATGGTCGGCTCCTCCAGTGCCGACAAAGACCTGAAGAAAACCATCGTCACAATCAAATAAAAAAAGAAATCCCCCGCAACGGTTGCGGGGGATTTTCTTTATTTAGCCTTCTTAGCTGCGGGTTTCTTTTCAGCCTTCGGCTTTGCCGGTGCCTTTGCTTTCGCAGGTGCCTTCGGCTTGGCAGCCTCCAACTTCTCGAGCTTGGCTTTGAGACGGGTAATCTCCTTATCCTTCATCTCGATCTCGTCGCCCTGGTTCTTGATGGTCGTTAGCAGACCTTCGAGCTCATCGTTGTCGATATCGAGCGGATAGAGGGCATTCACTCTGTTGATGAAATCGCCGAGGATGTTCATGTAGTTGGTGAACGCATCAAACGGTCCGCTGTAGATACCACGATCGAGACCCACATTCGAGGGCTTGGTGGTCATGAAGCGGAAGTTGTTCGAAGCCTGGAGATAGTCCCAGTCCTGATTGATGCGCGGATCGTTGGCGATACGCAGACGATCGGCTACTGAGTAGAGCTTGTTGAAAGCCTCGTGCTGCATAGCGTTACCGAGCCAGCAGCTCACGTCGCGCTCCTCATCCACCCATGAAAGGGTGTCGGGCACATCGAGGTTGCCTACGCTCTTGCAGGCCTTGCAGATCTCCGTCGGCGTAGAGAAGGTGATACCTTTCTCCTTGGCGCAAGCGGGCAGCGCGTGGATGAAGTCGAGGATATTCGAGCTCAGCGGCTGGGCGATACCAAGGGCAGAGAGTTCCATGAAGATGTTGATGATCTGCTCCTCCTCGGGAAGACGAGCGATGCGGTCGATATAGGCATCGGCAAAGAGCGGATAGCCCTCCCACTCGGCGTTGTTGAAGCGCAGGGAGATATCATCCGACAACTCGACATCGCGGAGCAACAGCTTGAGGTTGGGCGCAATGTTACAGTTGTAGACATAGTGGGGCGACTTCCAACCGAGCACGTGCTTGGCACCCTCGGTCAACATGCCCTTGAAGCCCATAGCGGCAATCTGGGCACCGATGTCGTCGCTGTAGATCAGCGAGGAGTTACGGGCCACAGTGGGTTTCTTGCCGAAGAGCTCCTCGATCTTCGCAGCCTGCTTCTTCACATCGAGGGCAAAGGTCTCCTCGTTGGCTAACGACGACAGACCATGACTATAGGGCTCTGCGAGGAACTCCACGCAACCGGTCTCGTTCATGGCCTGCAGTTTGGCTATCACCTGAGGTGCATGGTACTCCAGTTGCTCGATGCCTGTGCCAGAGAGTGAGAAAGCCACTTTGAAATACTTGCCGTTCTCATTGATCATGTCGTGCAGAGTATTCAGTGCTGGCATGTATGAACGCTCGGCGATGTCGGTGATGCTACGCTCGTTCTCGTAGTCATCGTAGTAATAATGATCGGTACCGATATCGAAGAAACGGTAACGCTTCAGATGAATAATCTGATGTATCTCGAAATATAAACAAATCGTTTTCATATCTTACAATTTTTACTATTCACTATTCACTTTTCACTATTCACTTCATTACTCTTCCCATCCGAGGGTGCGACGATAGAGTGTGCGGATCCAGGCGCCAACCTTCTCCCAGGTAATCTGGTCCACTTCGCGTTTGCCTTCCTCCTTGAGATACTGGAAGAGCGACTCGTTGTGGCAGATGGAATAGATGGCGTCAGCCAAAGCGTGGATGTCCCAGTAGTCGACCTTGATACAATTGTCGAGAATCTCAGCACAGCCCGACTGCTTCGAGATGATCGAGGGTGTGCCGCACTGCATGGCCTCCAGCGGTGAGATACCAAACGGCTCAGAGACAGAAGGCATCACATACACATCCGAAGCCTTCAGACATTCGTAAACCTGCTTGCCACGCATGAAACCAGGGAAGTGGAAACGGTCGGCGATGCCACGCTCAGCAGCGAGTTGGATCATCGCATCCATCATATCACCCGAGCCCGCCATGCAGAAACGCACGTTACGGGTACGGTGAAGCACCATCGTAGCAGCCTCAACGAAATACTCAGGACCCTTCTGCATCGTAATACGACCGAGGAAGGTGACCACCTTCTCCTTGCCCGTATGGTCGGGACGCGGGATGGCCTGATACTCTTCGGGCAATGGGTATACGGCATTATGCACCGTAAAGCACTTGCGCGGGTCCTGATGATACTGATTGATAACGGTCTGACGCGTGAGTTCCGACACACACATGATGCAGTCGGCCCAGTCCATACCGTTCTTCTCAATACCATAGACAGTGGGATTCACCTTACCGCGGCTACGGTCGAAATCGGTCGCATGCACGTGAATACACAACGGTTTGCCACTCACCTGCTTGGCATGAATACCAGCAGGGAAGGTCAGCCAGTCGTGGGCGTGGATGATATCGAACTCCTCGGCACGGGCCACCTGGCCGGCGATGATCGAGTAGTTGTTGATCTCCTCGTGCAGATTGCCGGGATAACCACCGGCAAACTCCATCGCACCGAGATCATTGACATTCATATAGTTAAAATCGGCATAGATATGATCACGGAGCTTGAAATAGTAATCAGGATCCATGATATTACCCACACGCTGACGCACATAGTCGTAGTCGACATCGCGGTAAGCGATGGGCACGGCATTCATAGCCACGATGCGGCAGGCATGCTGGCTCTCATCTCCAAAGGGATGCGGCAGGCAGAGGGTAATGTCCATATCGCCCTGAGCTTTCAAGCCCTCGGAGATGCCATAGTTAGCAGTGGCGAGTCCACCAAATACGTGAGGAGGATACTCCCATCCAAACATTAATACCTTCATAGTCGTTCCTCCTTATTTTTGATATGAATACTTTTCCATCAGCTTCAACGTACGCA
>Ga0310694_10002592_pt1 | contig 18347 bp, 9 predicted proteins | sample 174DNAGHGhighgp2_FD_203884 | JGI IMG/M metagenome (GOLD analysis project Ga0310694, IMG submission 203884) | Sheep rumen microbial communities from Palmerston North, Manawatu-Wanganui, New Zealand - 1742 DNA GHGhigh gp2 (v2) (version 2) | ecosystem: Host-associated > Mammals > Digestive system >... | reverse complement strand
CTACCACGTAGTCCTGACACAACTGTCCGCAGAAGGGGACACTATCAACTCTTCTCCGGCGTGCGATATCTTGATAACCGAATCGCATTTGAACCAATTGCATAATGATGACACAAGTCATGAACCAACCAGCGACTATGTGTCTGTCGTGCCGACTTGTGTTCCACTCGGTAAGACGACCATTCATATCCTTGGACGCAACTCCAGTAGTTCGGGTAACTACCGTATCAGCAACAGTGAGGGACAGTTTATCTCCAAGGGCAACTACAGCGGTCGGTCCACTCAGGTGGCTATTCCTGCCGTGGCGGGTTTGTATATTGTCCAGATATGGAATGATAACAAAGACTCGGATGAGTCCTATAGAGCAGTTAAAGTATTAGTAAACGACGTATGTCCAGATTGCAGCGATATATCCTCCTTCTAACCCTCAGCCTTATTGCGCTCCCCGGATTGGGGCAACGGCGTTATTCGGCGTCGGATAGGGTAGAACACAAACTCTCCAAAGTGAGGGGTTTTTCCACGCGTGACGTGGATAATAAGACGGATGCCTTTTTAGGTCTTCATGCTTCATTGTACGATGGAGCCCACCACCTTGTGGGTTTCTCGGTGGACGGGGGATGGAGTACCTATATTCATCGCATACCGGGCGTAGGACTGACGCCCGGAGGAGGCGCTGCGAGTGCCAAGTTCCTCTATGAGTACCAGTTCGGGCATATATTCCTCCAAACGGGACTTGGTTTTGGTTTCCAGCAAGTGAGCTCTTCGCTCACCGATTCGTTGATTTCTCCGGGAGAACGTATTTTCTATAATGGTATCAGTTCGGATGACCCAACCGGAATGGGCTATTTGTTGATTGACCCTTTGGTGAATGCCGATGGCACCCATTCGCGTTTCATGATGAAGCATGTCTTCGGTGACCGTACAGACATGGCACGCCAGTACTATGCACAACTGCCCCTTAACGTAGGATACTATATCGTCGGACCGGCGGGTATTGGCTTCATAATGCTGGGCGCGCAACTCAATTATATCGTTATGGGTAGCACGACCGTCAAAGCCAAAGGAACATCGACTGGCTTGTTTGAGGACTATATTGGTGTTGTCACGGACGTGGACGGACATGGGTTCCGTACGGATGTACCCATGGAACATACGAACAACAAATATATGCCTTTGGGCATAGGAGGTGGACGACTCGATGTGTTGGGACATATAGAAGGAGGATACGAGTTCAATACGTTCCAAACCATCCGCGAATATCGAATCAGTCGAAGCGACAACACGGATTGCCGTATTCGTTTCTCTGCTTATTTGGATATCAGCCTTCCGGGCTTGAGTACGAAAGGCGCTGAATCAATGTACGAGGTCTTGTCGCCGGAAGAAGAATACGCCGTCAAAAACGGTAATCTGCCGCCGAGCAGACTGGCTGATTTTCACAGTTTTGGGATGAACCATGTCTTAATGACACCGGTCGCAAGCAATTACAAGGTACGTAACCTGACGGTGGGCGTCCGGTTCTCCGTACTCTTTAGCATGCAAGCCAAAGAACATTGTATCCTTTGTGATCCGTGGAGACATTAAGACATTGCTCATTTGTCTTTTGTCATTGGTGATTTTATGCATAGTTATACGCTTTCTGAATTATGCAGCGAGATAGGCGAAGCACTGAATGAGTGCCTCGCTCCCTCTTATTGGGTCAAGGCGGAGATTAGCAGCCTCACCGAGCGAGGCGGACACTTGTATCTGGAACTGGTGGAAAGCAGAAGTCAGAATGACAAGGCGTTACAAGCCAAGATGCGTGCCACCTGTTGGGCGGGAAACAAGGAAATACTCATGGCTTATTTCGAATCGGAAACAGGCCACACGCTCCTACCCGGCATGGCTGTCTTGGTGGAAACGGAAGTACAGTTCCATGCCGTATATGGCCTCAGTCTGTCCATCATTGGTATTGACCCTTCTTATACGCTTGGCGACTTGGCGCAGCAACGCCAACGTACCATCACTCAATTGCAGAAAGACGGCTTACTCGACGCCCAACAACTCTTGCCGCTACCCACGCTCATCCGAAACATAGCCGTTATCTCTTCGGCTAATGCCGCCGGATACGAAGATTTCAAACACCAATTGGACAACAGCGGTTACGCTTTCCATACGCAGCTCTTCGGCGCAGTCATGCAGGGAGAGACTGCCGGGAAATCCATTATCGCTGCCCTGGAGGAGATCAGTAGTCTGTCTTCGGAACCCACCGGTGCTCACTCTCCTTTGTTCGACGCAGTGGTGATTATCCGCGGAGGTGGAGCTACCACCGACCTGAACTGTTTTGACTCCTACACGCTATGCGCTGTTTGTGCGCAGTTCGAGTTACCTGTCATTAGCGGCATAGGGCATACACGGGATATATCCGTCTTGGATATGGTGGCGCACGAGGCACTCAAAACACCTACCGCCGTTGCCGAATGGCTTATCCACCGTTTCGACGCGCAGCGGGCACGCATAGAGGATCTTTTGGCAAGGTTACAACGGACACGGGAAAGGCAGTTGTTGATCCGCGAACATCGGATAGAAATGCTTGAGCAGCGTTTGGCGGCATGTAATCCCGAGCGTTTCTACCAACGCGGTTATAGCCTTTTGACCCGTCAGGGCAAGGTCATTCGCAGCATCCACGACCTTCACGAAGGAGATACCGTGACCACCTGTTTGATAGACGGACATATAGAAAGCATCGTCACCACAATAAAAGAATAAGATATCTCGTTATCCCGTATCCCATAATCCATCTCCTCTATAACTCTGAAAAATGTTCATTTTATTTTTTCGTTGTAAGCGGACATCATAGCCTTTTGTCCCTTGTGCCGGATATCATCCGGCTCTCCCTCTGTCAGAAACCAATTCTCAAATTGGACGGTATGTTGTGTTTATTCCCTTGTATCACGGACGCGCAGAAGGCGGATTTAGTGTTGCATTTGGGAAGAAATGGTGCATTATTGTGGCATTTTGTTGCAAAATGCACTTTTTTGTTTTATTTTTATGCAAAAATTTGCGTATTTCGATTTAATTCTGTAACTTTGCACGTTTTTTGGTGTCAAACTGAACAAAATGTATAATTAATAATATAATACTAAATTTATTTAAAAGTATGAGAAAATTCGTTACTCTTATGGTGGTAGCACTCGCCACTTTCAGTTGGACAGTACAACAAGTGCAAGCAGAGGAGTTGTTAGTTGCGGACGGCTCGGAAACAAACGAGAAGTGTCCCATCGAGAGCTACAACAACGATTGCTATGTTCACCATCAACTCATCTATCCGGCTGCTATGCTGGAGGGGATGAAAGGAAGCACTATCACTGCGCTGACATTCTATGTGAGCACGGTGGCAGCCAAGGCCATTGATGGCATCTATAACGTAAGTCTGGCAGTAGTGGGGGAAGACCATTTTGACGGCGGCGCGTACGGCACTTCCTATTCTTACAACGAGGCAGCGTTGACGGCTGTGTATCAAGGTGTTATTGACGGAAGCCAAGAGAAAGTGACACTAACTTTCAGCACTCCGTTCGTATATGCGGAAGGCAACCTGTTAGTGGACATCCGGACGCAGAGTCAGGGCAGCAACTATGTCGACGCTACCTACGCTGGCATAGAGACCGAAGCCATACAGAGCGTACGCGCTGGTTCGATGTTAGGCATGCCAAGCCAGCCGACCGGAGGCGATGCCTTCCTGCCCAAAACAACTTTCACCTACACCGAGGGTGGGGCAACAGACATAGAAAAGGTACAAAATGCCAAAGTACCAAGTACAAAGGTTATGCGGGACGGCGTACTGCTGATTGAGCACAATGGGATGAAATATAACGCACAAGGCAGTGTAATCGACTGAATTCGGAACAATGGATAAAATCAGATAAAAAACTAATTAATTCTTATGAAAAAAATCTTTTCTTTTATTATCGCGGCAGCATTGTTCTGCACGTACAGTTATGCCGATCAGGCAGTTACGGTTAACCCCGGTGCTACCGAAACACAAGCCCATTTCCCTGTTTTTGGCGATAACGTCACTGAGTATGGGCAAAAGGTGCAAGCCATCTATCTGGCAGACCAACTCAAAGGTATCACCACAGGTAGTGAAATTAAGGCGCTGACTTTCTACTCCGCCAATCAAACCCTATCTTGGGGTAAGGCTGAGTTCAAAGTATCTCTCGCCAAGACGGATAACACCTTCTTCCAGAATGCATCAGGAGCTTATGCCACTGCCTCGGATGGAAGTACGCTTACCAAAGTGTACGAAGGACCTCTGTTTGTGGCGGATGGAGAACTGACTGTCAATTTCACCGCACCGTATGCCTACGAGGGCGGCAACCTGCTTATTCAGGTAGAAGTCACCAGGGCAGGCACCGCTTATGTGCCCTCTTTCTATTCCGCAGCAACTAAGGATTACCTGATTAAGTACAACAATAGCGGTTCCTCCCGCGAGCAGAAACAGCCGAAAGTCACCTTCGTGATAGCAGGCGGCAGTACTGATCCCGTCAGCGAGACTTGCAAAGCGCCTACCGCTGTTACCGTAGAGAAGGTGACGGATGCTACTGCTACTGTTTCGTGGCAAGGCGAAGCATCGCAGTACCAGTACTGTCTTGAATTCGAAGGCGACCTGCCCGACTGGACTGCCGCCAAACTGACGGACCAGAAGTCTGTAACCGTAACCGGTCTCTATGACGAGCAGAAATATTATCTCTACGTACGCTCCTATTGCTCCGAAACGGCAGTAAGCGAGACCGTAAGAGCTACTTTCAAGACTGCTTGTGCCCGTCTGAACGTGCCTTGGATTGAGACTTTCACGCGCGACGCGTCCGGTAGCGAGACAGCCGGTGACGTAGCCCCTGAATGCTGGACTATCTCCTCCGCTGCTCCTGCTGTAACGATCGTAGCAGAGAAAGAAGATGACGGTAACGGTAATCAGATACCTACCGGCGAACAATATCTTACTGCACGTGGCGGTGGCGCTACTTCCGCTCAGGTATTTGCAATGCCTCTCTTCAATGCCAAACTGGACACCTGCGAACTGGCGTTTGACTACTATACCTCCGTGGTCAGCGAGGACTACGCTTCGCTGGAAATCGGCTATATGACCAACCCCGCTGACGCTGCTACTTTCGTCTCCTTGAAGACGTTTGCCCAGACGATTACCAGCCAACATGTGGTATTCCCCTTGAATGAGCTGCCCGCCGGAATAGAGTACATCGCCTTCCGCTTCGCCGGAGGTACCAGTAATTTCGGCAGCGTGTCCTTGGATAACTTTATACTCGCCGGAATCGGTAAGTCCGGTGACGTAGATCCCTCGCAAGAGCAACTGCCGGACGCTAATATATTGGGTCTCTCCTACTGCCAGGCACAGTTCGCATGGTATTCGTACTCAGCAGAGGCCTTTGCTATCGGTTTGTTTGACGAGGCCGGCACTCTGATTGCCCGTATACCGGTTACTACCAGTGAGTGCGACCGTTTTGCACATGAAGATATGAATAACGGTGAGTTCAGTGGTTTCTCGGATGGAGACGACAGTGACAACCACTATTATTGCTCCACCAAATGGATTCTTAATGCCGAGGTCATGCAGAAAGGTTCTGCGTGGGAAGCAAGCGTGATGAACGTAGGTTCACAACTCGGACTCAAGCCGGGAACCTACCATGTAGTGGTGAACGAGATGAATACAAGCACGTATGAAATCGGCGACGAGTTGGCGAATATCCCCTTCACGCTGGCGGAGAAAAAAGTAGCGGACCTCAAGGCGGAAGTGGCTGAGGATAAGAAAACGGTTACCCTCACATGGGTTGCTCCTGAGTTCGGTCAGGGTGAGCGTCTGTACGTCCGCGTATGGTCCGGAGAGACTGTTGCTTACGACAACTTCGATACCAAAGATCGTCCGGAAAGCCCGCTGACGGTCGATGTGGCAGAAGGTAAATCCTACACCGCTATCGTACAGGTAGTGGATAGATATAACAACCCGCTCGGCCCGGAGGTGGAGACCAACTTCACCGTAGGTGTGAATAATTACGAGCCCGCTAACCCGCACGCTGAGGTTGCTGGCGGAGATAACGTGACCTTCACTTGGGAGGCTACCGTACAAGCGGACCGCTATGTGATAGCGCTCTACTGCGACGGCGAGTTCTATTCGAACCTTACCGTTGATGGTACTTCCAAGCTTACCACGATGCCGAAAGATGGTACATGGTCATGGACCGTTCAGGCGTTCAACCAAGGCGATAACGGCAATTATTACGAGGCTTCGAACCCCGTACCGGGTAATGACTTCGTTTCCAAATCTGCTGAGATCCCGGAGGATGCGGTTGAACTGGACGTCATTGGATTCAATGCGTACTATATCGAGCCCAATACCGAGTGGTATCAGGAAGGCAAGAACGGGTGGATCCTGCATTTCGGCCTCGATAATCCCGGCTTTAACTTCGCTTGGTTCTTGGTGTACACCAATAGTACATACGCACTCTCCGGCAACTACAACCTGACGCGTCAGAACCTGGATAGCGAGAGCGATCTGATTAATCTCACCGACGGTGTTATTCAAGGTACAGAATCGGAGGTTCGTCTCCAGTTCGACGGATATGATGAGGAAGAAGTTACAAGTGGTTATACCGTGACGCAAGCGTTCTACACCGGTTCCTTCCGACTCGTAGGTGAGGATGGTAAGACCTATGTGGCTCGATTCATGGAACTGATGTGCAAATCGGGTGACTTCACCAACTATGCACATGGTAATCCGTCCAATCATATCGTCCTGTATGACGAAGATCCGAGTTATTTTGATCAGTTCGAAGGCATTGAGGAAATCGTTGCGACCGGTCAGAACGGCAAGAAAGTGCTCCACGACGGTCAGTTACTCATCATCCGTGATGGGAAAGCATACAACGTACTTGGTACACCCGTGAAATAAATCCGCTAACAACCGCATCCGCTATGTATGGCGGATTGCAAACTGCAAATAGCAAAATGTCAGCAATCGGCAACGGTTGCTGATGTTTTGCAAACTGCACTATCCAAATTGTAGAATTTTATCACTTTTTGCGCCGAATATTTGCACGTCTCATAAAAAGGCAGTACCTTTGCACCGTTTTTCGAAGGCACTTGCTCTCAAGGTACGCCGGTTGGCGGGATGCCCACGCATTAGTGCGAACGGAAAACGGTATTAATCTGTTTAAAGAAAGGACAATTGATGAGACGTGTCTTTTTGACGGTTCTTACAACCGTTGCACTTTTAACAGGAGTAATCGTAGCGGAGGCTGCAAAAAGCAATGATAATTTTACGGTTCGCTTCCGTGAGAATACTCTGGTGGTCACTTCCACCCGGATGGAGGAAGCAAGAATCTATTCGATGCAGGGTAAACTGCTGCAGAAACAACAAGGAAGTTTTGTGGAGTTTGAACTCGAGCGAGGTACTTACCGCCTCTACGCCAAGGTGAATGGCGAAACACTCACTCGTCGCATCGAGTTGCGTTAGTAGCCGAAAAAAGAGGGTGTGTCAAAACGATTGACACACCCTCTTTGTATTCCTCACCTTTCGTAATGACGTGATCTCGTAATCTCGAATTCTCGAATTCTCGATTCATTTGCTCGCTCGTACATACAGCGGCACGGACACTATCAGAAAGACGATATTCGGAAGCCACGCTGCCAAGAATGGACTCATCACATTGTTCACCGAGAAAGTCGTGCTGACGGTAGAGAACAATATATACAGTGCAGTCAGCACTATACCGATACCCAAGTTTTTTCCCATGCCTCCGCGAACCCTGCGGCTCGACATCGTAACTCCTAACAGGGTCATGATGAATGCGCCTAACGGCATAGCCCAGCGTTTGTGATATTCCACTTCGAACGCTTTCACATTCCCGCTTCCACGTGCACGCTGACGCGACATATAGTGCCGTAATTCAGGAGTCGTCATCTGTTGAGCCTGCTGCGCCGTGATGAATAACTCATCCGGTATGATAGGCAGCGTGATGTCTTTTCGGGGACCACGTTCCAGAGTCTCCTGCATGCCGGTGAACGTCCGGAGGGTATAATGGTCCAAATGCCAGCACTCTAAAGAATCATAGTAGATACGGTCTGCTGTTAGACGCATCACTAATGTCTTGCCCTCGAATTTCTCTATCGAACAGCGGTAGCCTATACCCGCGCGACGCTGGAACGACTCAATATGCAATATCGTTCCCGGTTCGGTCTCCAACTGGATGTTACGCGCGTTCTCACTCGTGAAATGCTCTACGTACTTGTCCGTAAAGGCCAACATATGCTTGCTGCTCTTTGGTATCACCCAACCGCCCAACCACATGCTCAGCACGAAGAGTAGGGTGGCGGATAGCGCGTAGGGAACCATCAGACGGTGGTAACTCATGCCTGCCGCCTGCATTGCAATAATCTCCGAGTTCCCTGCTATCTTGCTCGTGAAATAGATAACTGAGAGGAAGATGAACAGCGAACTGAACATGTTCATATAATACGGAATGAACGGCAGGTAGTACTCAAGGACGATTTCCTTGAGAGGAACTTGGTTCTCAAAAAAGTCGTCCATCTTCTCCGTCAGGTCAAACACGATAGCGATAGACAAAATGAGCACGATACTAAAGAAAAACGTGCCCAAAAACTTTTTTATTATGTACCAGTCCAGCCTTTTCATCAGTTCGCTCGTAATCACGAAATCACGAAATCACGTAATCACGAAGAATCTTCAATCTATAGCCTCGTCATTATACCCGTTATTACGCTCGCTTTCCATGTGCTGTAATCTCCTGCGAGGATGTGTGCTCTTGCTTGCGTCACCAAATCGAGGTAGAAAGCCAGATTATGAATAGACAGTATTTCCAGTCCCAACATCTCTTGCGCGTGTATCAGATGTCTCGCGTATGCTCGCGTGTAGGCGTGGTCCACATAACTGGTGCCGCACGGGTCGAGTTCCGTGAAGTCGTCCTCCCATTTCTTGTTACGCAGATTCATCACGCCGTTCCAGGTGAAGATCATTCCGTTGCGGCCGTTGCGGGTCGGCATCACGCAGTCGAACATATCCACGCCTCGCTCGATAGCTTCCAGGATATTCCACGGAGTACCGACACCCATCAGGTAACGTGGTTTCTCTACCGGCAGGATGTCATTACAAACCTCTATCATCTCGTACATCACCTCCGTCGGTTCGCCCACTGCCAAACCGCCTATCGCATAGCCGTCACGGTCCAAATCACGCAACCTATGGCATGCCTCCTGACGCAAATCCGTATAGGTGCAGCCCTGTACGATAGGGAATAAATGCTGTCGGTAGCCGTACAGATCCTCCGTCCCGTCAAACCGCGCAATACAACGGTCCAGCCATCGGTGAGTTCGATCCATCGAATCTTTGGCGTACTTCTTGTCCGCCGTTCCCGGACAGCACTCGTCAAAAGCCATCATGATGTCGGCGCCTATCTCCCGCTCTATGTCCATCACGCTCTCCGGGGTGAACAGCAGTTTGCGACCGTCTATATGACTGCTGAAACGGACACCATCTTCTGTCATCTTGCGGATGTCCGTCAACGAGAACACCTGAAAACCGCCGCTGTCCGTCAAAATAGGTCTTTCCCAACCTTCAAAACGGTGCAAGCCGCCGGCTTTGTGCAGGATTTCGGTACCCGGACGAAGAAACAGATGGTATGTGTTGCCGAGAATGATTTGTGCTTTGATGTCTTCTTCCAGTTCTTTGCGCTGCACCCCTTTGACGGTCCCGACGGTACCGACGGGCATGAAGATAGGCGTGAGTATATCCCCGTGGTCGGTGTATATCACACCGGCCCGAGGTCCTACTCCCTTCCCCTCGCTATGTAATTCAAAGAATGCCATATTCGCAGTCATCTTCCTACCGCCTTATAAAATAGCGCTTCGCTTGTAAAATACTCAAAATAGTTAAAATACTTCGATATTTCCGTCATGATTATAATATCTCTCTATTTGAGCTTTAGGACTTGTGCCGAAATTCACAAGAATGGCAATCGGCCAGCCTGTACCTCGCAGATACCCGAAGGTTTGATAATGCTCTCGTTCGGTTAATTGGCTGAGAGCCTTGCATTCAATAATAATATTTCCTATATTACTCTCTACTACCAGATCCATTTTCAAGTAGGCTTTCATTTGCCGGCCTCTGTAAAGCGGGTGGTATTCTAATTCCTTGTGAATAGTGAAGCCGTTAGTAATCAGTTCAGTTGCCAATGCTTCTTGGTAGATAAATTCCGGTAACCCGGCCCCCAATTGGTTATGTACCTGCTGCATGCAACCGATTATCCCATAACATATGCCTATTAACTCAACCCGTTTGGGTTCTTCTACGGTATGGATGATGGGCTTATCTGCCATATTTTCAGTATTTTTTATCCCGCAGGGATATTTTTGTAAGCAGCCATGTTGTCGTCCATTAGGGACGATAACAAGCGTGAATGACTATTAGGCGGCTTGCGAGACTTGCTCGCAAGCCGGTAAAGAGGCAATTACGCTCAAGGCCGCGTAGGCCAAAATGGCTGCGCATTTTTCTTTTTTTGTTACACACGGTTATTCGTGGGAAACACCACACTCGGCTTGAACGCTTTCGCCTCCTCCGGCTCCATCAGAGCGTAAGCCATGATGATAACCGTATCGCCTACCTTCACCAGATGCGCTGCTGCACCGTTGATGCAGATGCATCCCGAGCCGCGTTTGCCGGGGATGACATACGTCTCCAGACGCGCTCCATTGGTGTTATCTACCACTTGTACGCGTTCGCCGGCAAAGATATTTGCCGCTTCCATCAGAGCTTCGTCTATCGTGATGGAACCGATGTACTCTAAATTGGCTTCCGTCACCGTCACACGGTGAATCTTCGATTTCAGTATATTTAAAAGCATGATTCCTGTAAACTACCTGTCAATACCGCGACCATTACGCGACCATTACGCGACCATTACGGACGTCACAGTACCGTTTATTTGCAGTGTTTTCCTGTTGCGTCATACATCTGGCCGTCTTTCACAATGTACAGCAGTCCGTCTATAACCACTTTCCGTGCCTTAGTGCCTTGTACATGGTCACTTGCTACTTCGTCCACACCCGTGGATATCTGGCTTACCGGTGAAATCTCCAGATAAAGACGGTTGTTATAGTCGCCTTTCTCGAAGTTCACGGTGTACGTGAAACCTGCGCTGAGGTTGGTCTGTGCGCCGGTCTCGCTGTCTATAAGCGTGATACCCACGCCGCTCGTGCCGTCCGGCATGGCAAACGTATATTCCCCGCCTTTCTCGATGCTGACGCCTACCGGTATAGACGTTGTCTCCTCCGTATGGAGAGGCATGCTGTTAGCTGCCGCACGCTCGTAACCGATATAGGTGTAAAGGTCGCTGCGTTGGTTGTTGTACTCTTTTACCAAGTCCTGTCCGAAGTCGAAACCGTCGGTCACATCTTCCTCGTCCGTCATACGGATAAACGCCTGGTCTTCCTCTTTGCCGTCGCACTCCATGGTCAAACGCCATAGGTACTCCGTCTGCGAGGCAGCACGATTGCGGGCAACGATAGGCGATACCGGAGTAGCACTGATAGCGCTCCAGTGTATCTCATTGCCGTTCTGTACCAAGTAGGCATGCATCGCTTTGAAGTTGTAGCGGTTGGTGGACTGAGCCGTCAGCGTGTTGTCCGTCATGTTCCATTCGTATAGGAACGGATAGTCCTTGAATTCTTCACGCCATACGGTATTGGTTTGCCATGAGAACTCATTGCTTCCGTCAACCGTCAGCGTGTTGTTGTAACTCGAGTAACCCGGTACGCCGATGCAACGCCAGTAACTGTCTTTCACACGGCGGTCGCCTTCTGTTGTGCCGCGGTTGATAGTACAGAGGTACTCATCGCCCAATGCCGGCATCTTTACTGCCGTTCTTCCGATGGTCTCTATACTCTCCTGAGACGGGAAATACAACTCCACATTGCTGATGCCGTTGGCCCAGAAAGTGGTGTTCTCCGCTTGCATGTAATCCAAATCCAGACCGAGAATATAACCTACATTCGGCTCCAGATAGAAACTATTGAGCATGTCTGTCGTCACATATTTCCAGTTAGGAGGAGAATCCTTCCAATAGCCGTTCTTGGCTCGGGTCTCTCCGTCATAGTACTCTATATACCATTCATCCCAGTATTTGCCAAAACCGAACACTTCGCTCAGTTTGACACGGAACGGGAACGAAATGAAGTACAGCGAACGCTCATAAATGGACTTCTGCTCTGCCGGTGGCAGTACCTTATGGTAGGTGCTCAAGTCGGACTCGATATATGCAGCACGGCAGTGATCCGGATTAACATCTTCCGGATGCTGGCGGTTGTTCAGTATCCAGCGGTTGAACTTCATCGCGCCATAAACCGTCTTCACTTCCGACAACATGCTCTTGTCATTTTTGAACGTAATGGTCTGGGCGGCATCCTGATGCTCGCGGACTACCATGATATCGGCATTGATAGCATGCTCTCCTTCGATCTCTGAGCCGTCAGGCATCCATGCGCATACAAGACGGTTTGTCTTGAAGTCATAGATCACGCGGACAAGCATCGGGGTGCTACCCGAACCGCCGAGAAGTTCTATTGTGCGTTCGTCAGCCCAGTCTCCCGATGCTCCGACGAAGAACTGTTGACCTGTACCTTCGACGCCAACAAGATACATAGCATATATTCTGACTCGGGCACCCGGAATAGCTTTGACAGTCGTTTCGTATATCCAGTTCTGGTCGTCTTGGAATAGCACGGCATTTGTTTCCAGATAGGCTTCAGCAATCGCATTGCCGTCCTTGTCTTTCAGTTTGTCATCACCTTGCAGTACAAGGAACTTCTTGGAAACATTGGTTGCGGCAGCTACATATGCACGTTTGATGCGGTTGGTTGATTCATCATACATGAATCGGATATTTGCACTATATGGGTCTGATGCCTCGTCGCTTTCTCCGTGATTTTTGAGGGTTCCGTTTGCATCCACATTCTCCGGGAAACTGCTAACATCTCCGGGGAAAGCGTCATCTCGTATCAGCGTATCTGATACGCATGAACTATAGTCATTGGCAACACAGAACTTGATATTCGTCCCGCGCTTACACCACTTGGTGAAGTAATGGCTGAATAGGTCACCGAATTTATTGGTCTCACGGCTCTTGGAGAACTCGGAGTATGTCATCTGGTGATCTGCGGCGCGGTAGTTGTCCCATTTGGAGGCACCGGCGTTGTCCGTACGGATGTAATAGGCTCCTGTGTAAGGCTCTATTTTCTCCACGCTGATAGCACCTTCCGCCTGCGTAAGAATGAAGTTATATACACCTGAATTTTCAATGCTGCTCAAGTCTATGCTTCCGCTCGCTACGTCCGACCAGGTTACCACACCCTCGTTGGAAATGGCACTCGCATACTGGAACTTCATGCTTGCGCTGGCTCCGTCTGCCTTGCTGACATAGAACGATACGGTATCTTTCGCACCGTCCTCCTTATGTATCGCGCGGGACGGGTGATGCCAGTCTGCAGTATGTACCGCATTGTGTGACCATTTAACGCGGTCATTATAAACAATGCGGTAGTCATTGACAGCAACAGGGTAGTGTACACCTACAAGGTAGTTGTAACCGCCGTTGTTGCCGAAACTCAAGGTAAAGATATACTCTCCTGCTACCGACGTCTTCAATCCTGTACGTTTACCGGATGTGGCTGCCCATGGAGATCCATTATCACCGCTGTCATTGATCTTCATGACTTTTGTGTTGTTACCATAACAGCTGCCATCGGCACGGTGAATCTCAAATCCGTATTCTCTGTTGGCGTTCAACTCAACCGTCAGACTCATCGGCATGGTCTTGTCAGCGGTGAACTCAAATGGTATGGATTGTATTTCATCGGATGTACCGTACGTTTTGCTGTCGTATATCTTCAGCACATAACCCGTATTCTCCGGATAGTTCATCCAGTAACCTTCGTTGTAGTAGTCGCAATCATTTTTCGTGTATGATTTATTGGTAAGCGGGACAAACATCGGAAGGGCAGATTTGTGATCTCCGCGACGTACAACCTTTGTTTTCCAGAACCAATCATTGTTGTGTTGATCTGCTTCCGTGAATACGACATTTGTACGGGTCGTGTAACCGGCTCCTGTGTAATCGAAGTACCATATATTGGTTCCTTCAATCTGGGTCATATGACCATGCTCTTGCTCCCAGTATGGTTTATGGTCTCCGTTAAATGCTTGGTCTTTCTGTGCTCCGGAGCCATAAGTATCGCTCCAGTACTCGTCTGAATTATAGAAATATACATAGACATCACTCCAACCCAAGGTGTTGTTGAAGTAAATCATGTTCTTCTTCGTATAAACAGCCGTTATTTGTCCGTCGTAAATGGCGGTGTACGAAATGGTGGCGGTACCTGCTGAACCGGCGCTACCTGCTGTGCCGCTTGCCAGAGTAACACCATCACCCAATACCCAGTGGTGGAAACTGTAACCGATGATATTCGGCGCAGTAATACTTGTCCCCTCCAACGGTTTGCCGGGGCTGGTAGTGGACGCCTTGATGACATCATCGCCGCACTTGTACAAGATTGTCACGGTGTGTTCGCCTGCCACAGTGAAGATGACGGTATCTGCGTCTAACAAAGTACCTCCGTCGCAACTGGTGCCCGTTCTCAAAGTGGCAACAACCTTGTAGTTGCCGCTCACTGTCGGAGCAGGGAAAGATACGGAATTGCCTTCACCCGGAATAAAGGTCGGCTGCGGCTCAACAGGGTTATTGTTGTTTTGCAGCAGGAACCAGCATATCTTCGTATTGCCTGCCGGTGTCGGACTGATAGTCGGTGTTGCGGTTACCGTACTCGGACTTTCCTCTGTCCACGGAGCCACTACTGCCGCTGCCAAGCCAACCGTTATCTCTGCTTTCTTATAGTAGGCATAGAGGGTAACATTGTCATCCACATCCCAATTGGTTACGCTGGCTCCTGTACCATCATAGTACTGTGTGCCGCTACCGCCTGCTGCGGAATAGTATCCCATAAAGCCATAGCCCTCTGTCGCTTTCGGCAAAATAGCTATTGCCGGCATTTCTGCGTCGTAAGTAGTTGTTACACTATTAGTCGGAGGCGTGCTGGTGATGTCGCCGTGATTGGTCTCGTCATAGTCCAACGTCACGGTATAACTCTTCGCCGTCCATTTAGCGAATAGATTATAGGTAGCATTCTCATTGTCCCAGTTCTGAGTGCTGGAACCATCGGCATTGTAATATTGTGGACCACTACCACCGGGTGCTCCCCAATATCCACCGAACGTATAACCTGTCTTTTCCGGCAAAATAATTTCCGGCATTTCTGCATCGTAAGTAGCCGTCACACTTGTCGAACCCGGTGTAGTCGCATCTTGGTTGTCCAGTGTAATCGTCGTTTGCTTCGGGGTAAAGTTTGCTTGAATCGTTGCTGCGGCGGTCGGACGGAATTTTGTATTAGCCGTCGTAGAAGTGCTTGCTGTTCCAGATGCACCAAAGTAACCGCTTCCGGAAGTAATAGTCCAATTCGTAAAGTTATATCCGGTGTTCGGACTTGCCGTAATATCGCCGCCGGTTATTTGTCCCATAGCAGTTGCACTCGCCGGAGTGGCACTACCTCCAGTAGATGCAGTAGCCGTTACATTGTATGTGTTCTCTGTATATTTCGCAACAACTGTAGTGTTGGCGTTGATAGTTGTGGTATATGTACTTCCTGTTCCCAGACTTGAACCGCTTCCATTCTCCCAACGATACCAACTATATCCGGTCTTTGCATCCGCGTGGGTAAAGGTCATACTTGTTCCTTCCACTACAGAACCACCGCTTGCTACGCTCGGACTTGTAGTGATTGCATTTGCTGCACCGGAAGGTGAAACAGAGTAGGTAACAGTATATTTTGTCGGGAAGGTAACAGTGATTTTCGGTGTAGCCGTTGAGTAATCCACTTTAATCTCGTATGTTCCGGCAACATCGGCACAAATCTGAATGTTTGCACCGGATGTAGTTAAACTTTGGTTGGCCGAAGTACTCCGCTTCCACCAATATGAACCATCAGCTGTAAGACCATACCACGTTGAGTTTTTGATAAGTTTGAAACTCCAAGCATCTGCCGAACCGCTGATACCGCTGTTGGTGGAACTGATATTTGCTGTATAATAAGCCACATTTTCTGTCGAATGACCTGTTTTCTTGGTCATCGCATGTTCGGTTGCCCAATTGTCTCCGGTAATGTTTGTTCCGCCTTTCAGTACCCAAGGACTGCTCAAATCTTCTGCAAAGACAGCAGTAGCAGTACCGGTATTTCCTGAACCATCTGCCTTCAATGTAATTGTGGCATTTGTCAGCGTTGATGCAGAAGCCGCTGCGTCAGACAAATCCCAGCGAACAAAGGTAAATCCGGCAGCAGCTGTAGCAGTGATTTCCTGTGTGGTCGCGACACCAAGAGAAGCGGTTGCTCCCCAAGACTTACTTGTACTACCGAACTTAAGCGTGCCTTGCGATGAAGTAGCGGTTGTAACGGTGATAGTAGATTTTGTCTCTGACCATTGTGCATGGAGCGTCAAAGTTGGATCATCATAGTCCCATTTTTTGCCGGAAGTAGTGTATCCGGAAACAGAAGCCACTAATGTACCATCTGAATCAATCACTTTTACACCTCCGCTGGTTGCCGTCCACCAACCTGTAAAGGTATAGCCTGAACGTCCAGGAGCAGTAAGACCTGTCATTGAGGCTCCATGATTGATAGTTTTGCTTGTGGTACCTCCGGAACCTCCGTTTCTTTCCAGCGTGATAGTAGTGCTTTTTTGCTCAAAATGAGCATATACGCTGGTTGCGGCATTCAAAGTAAATGTATAAGGATTGTCTGTTGTCACTTCAGAGCCACCGGTCGCTGCATTATACCAACTTACAAACTTATAGTCATCATCAGGAGTTGCTGTTACTCTAACACTCGTTCCTGATAGATAATTTGTATTGGTTGTTAGTGAAGCACTGGTAGTAGCGTTAATAGCAGCCACAGTACCATAAGTACTTTCTCCACTTCGTGTGCCAAATTTGAGGTTGTAATACGTTACATCTTCCGTCCAATGGGCATAGAGTGTAATAGAAGCAGCATCTTTTACCCAATTACCGGAACTCAACCAACCGGATACGGTTCCGCTAACCAACGTTCCATCAGTATTGATGACCTTAGAACCTGTCGATGGGTCAGTGTAATACCCGTCGCAAGAAAAGCCTGCGCGAGAGGCAAAAGTAGGAGATGAGGTTGTGTTTGAATTATATGTTGTTTGTATTGAACCATCCGAATCGCCGCCGTTCTTATCAAGCGTGACAGTATAATTCTTGGCGGTAAAGGTTGCTTTCAATTGAGAATTAGAAGTCGGGTAGAAACTTGTAGAAGCAGTAGAAGCATCTCCGAAGGATCCTGTACCGGAATTGATGGTCCAACCATTAAATTGATAACCTGTATTTGGTGTGGCTGTCAAAGCAACACCTGTTGCTATACCACCGTACTGGTTAGATGTAGGAGTTGCAGAGCCGTTGGTGTAAGTCTGAACCTTTACAGTGTAGCGATCTTCTTTAAAACGAGCATAAACGGTCTTTGTGCTTTTTGGCGCATTATATGTATATGTGGTTTCTGTAGAAAGTGCCGTGCTTGCACTTGTAGATGAGAACCATCCTACAAATGTATAACCTGTATTGGGAGAGGCGGTGAGTGTTACTTCGCCGGTATAAACAGCATCCTTGCTCGCGGATTTTTCGGAAGCTTCGTCAAGTGTTGCACTATTGGAGGTATTGGATACCGTTCCGTTACCCGTCAATTTATAAGCAGATATAGTTACTGTACCCGAATTAATGTCGGCATTTTTATATTGAGAAGCTAACGATCCATCATCCTCTGCTGTGCAAGTATATTTCTTTACCGTCTGGGAATAGTTGAGTGCTGAGTAGCCGTCTTTATAGTCAATTGTCAAAGCACAATTATTACTTGAACTTGCCGGAGTAAAGAGATAAGAACTACCATTGTTCATGTCGTACTTGTCCTTATAGGGTGCAGCATATTTGTTGGCATTGCTAATGTTACTACTTCCCCAAGACGTTCCGCTCCAAGATGATGTCGGACTGCATATAGCGTAATACGTAAGGTCAGTCCAAGAGTCTGAAGATTGAGCTACATACCATAATTTAGTATGGCTCAAGGCAGACATGCTATAAATTTTGGAATAATTGCTTGGATAATCATGACCAATAACAAAATACTTGTATGAATTAGACCATTTAGTGGTTGAGTTGTCAAAGTAGATATAG
>Ga0310694_10002591_pt1 | contig 18358 bp, 19 predicted proteins | sample 174DNAGHGhighgp2_FD_203884 | JGI IMG/M metagenome (GOLD analysis project Ga0310694, IMG submission 203884) | Sheep rumen microbial communities from Palmerston North, Manawatu-Wanganui, New Zealand - 1742 DNA GHGhigh gp2 (v2) (version 2) | ecosystem: Host-associated > Mammals > Digestive system... | reverse complement strand
CATGGACTTTGTATCGCCCCAAGGCTTTCAGGGTGCTTATGATGCAATGATGGAAGTCGTCAACATACTTGAAAAGAATGCGCGTTACAGGATGAAGGTACTGTGTGAGCCACAGCTTGGAAAACGGGGACTGTATTCCGATATCAGCCGTAAGGGGATCTATGATACGATACTTGTTCAGCGCGATGTCATTTCTTACTGCGACGGAAAAAACGATCTATTGGATCTGAGTGAACGAATCGGAGTCCCTGTAAGCGATATCATAGAGATAATAGACAGACTTAAAGAAAACGATCTTTTGGAAAAGATTAAAGAGTGATCATATGAAGCTAAGTATAATCGTACCCGTCTACAACATGGAGGCAGATGACAAGCTAAAATTCTGTCTGGATTCTTTAATATCCCAGAATCTTGATGATTATGAGATAATAGCTGTCGATGATGCATCTACGGATTCCTCATTTGAGATAATGAAAAGCTATGAACAAAAGCATCCTGAGCTGGTAAGAGCGATCCACAGTGATGTAAACAAGCATCAGGGCGGAGCCAAGAACATAGGCATAAGGCAAGCCAAAGGCGAATGGATAGGCTTTATCGATGCGGATGACTGGATAAATCCAGATATGTACAAAAAGCTTCTTGAAAAAGCAGATCAGACAGGCGCAGGTGTCGTTGGCTGCGACTATGTCATGGTGAACGATCATACATATGAGATAAAAGGAACAGTTGAAGCAAATTCCAGAGACGATCAGACAGGAGAGCTTGATCATGACAAAAAGGCAAGCCTCATTCTTGACGGAGGGAGTCTTTGTGTCAAGATATTCAAAAGACAGACTATAATCGATAATGAGCTCTTCTTTCCAGAGGATATATTCTATGAAGATAATGCAATGAGCGACGGCTATCTTCTTACTGCGGGCAGGTTTGAGTATATAAAGGAGCCTCTGTATTATTACTACCAGCATGATACATCTACAGTCCATTCTTTTTCCGAAAGAAGATGCGAGGATAGGATGGTTGCTGGGCGCATGATAATCGATGAAGCAAAAAGAATCGGTTTTTTTGATGAGTTTAAAGAAGAGATAGAGTTTAAGTTCACACAGCTTTTCTATGTCAATACGCTCTTTACATACATGCCCTGCGTAAGACCTGCAAGGATGGGATTCGTAAAGAGGATGAGTGAGGAGATGCGGGATAGATTTCCTGACTTTCAAAAGAACAGATATTATCTTGAAAGAGTGGGTAAAGAGGAGCAAAAGCTCATCGGCATGGCTCAAAAGTCGACTTTTGAATTTTTTGTTTACTACAGACTGCTTTGGACATATCGAAATCTGCGCAAACGTTTAGGAGTATGATCTTTAATCTATGAAAGACAGAATATATGTATGTCACACATTTTATCATGTATATATAGCTGTTATAAAAGAACTGAACTTAAAACCAGAGGCCAGGGGCAATGCCACACTTGTTCTTAGCACGATGTCCAATGATTTCGGTTCTTTAAAAGACAGGGCAAAGGACAGCGGACTTTTTGAAGAAGTATATATGTTTGATGAGATCGAAGATGTAAAGCTCCCTGATGTCATGGCTTATCACATGGACAGGGGAAATATAATTCTTAATCTCATGCAGAGGATCAAGTATACAAAAAAGCTTGGAAAAGCTCAGGAAAAAAATGTACCCGTTGACTTTAAGCAGTATAAGGATATATACGTGTTCTGCGATTCCGATCCCATAGGATATTATCTGAATTATAAGCATATATATTATCATGCGCTTGAAGACGGACTTGATACGATTGTCTACTGCGATGATGCAAGATACGCAAACAGAGGACATTTCGGACTCAAGGCATTCATGGCTAAACTGGGACTTATCTTTATCGAAAACGGCTATTCAAAGTACTGCATTGATATGGAAGTCAACGATCTTGGGGCCATCAAGTACAAAAACGATGCTTATATCGAAGTCCCGAGAAAAAAGCTGATACAGAACGTATCAAAAGATGACAGTCATCTTTTGCTGGATATCTTCATGGAAAATCCAAAGCAGCTGCTTGAGCAGATAAAAGATGCAGGATCTGACAAAAAGAAGGTAATGATCCTATCCGATCCCGTTTGTGATCTTGAAACGAGAAAGAGGATCATGAGGGATATCATAAACGAGTATGCAAAAGACTGCATAGCATTCATCAAGCCTCACCCGAGAGATATCCTTGATTATGATACAGATGATTTTAGCGACTGCATCATAATACGCGGGCGCTTTCCCATGGAGATGATGAACTACTTTGATGAGCTGCATATGGACAGAGTCGTTTCGATATTTACAGTAGTTGATGCTATAGAATTTGCCGATGAAAAGATCATGCTGGGAAATGATTTCATGGATAAATATGAGGACCCGATGATCCACAGATGGAACGAACAGATATAGATATGATTGAATCAAGTATTCAGACAGGCCAAAAGAATAAAAGACAGTCAGGCTTTGAGCTTTTAAGAATCATATCGATGCTCATGATCATAGCCATGCACTACATGACAAAGGGCATGAAGATTGAAAAGCTTTCTATAGACTGCAGCATGACAAACGTGATCTACTGGATCATTTATGCTCTGTGTGTTTCATCTGTCAATGCATATGTGTTCATAAGCGGATACTTTGCAACTGACTCAAAATGGAACCTAAAAAAACTGATAAGGCTCTGGGCACAGGTGCTGTCATACTCGATTCTTGTTCCTCTCGTTATGTCGGCATTTGGCGCATTTGATCTTAAAGGCGCGCCTCTTTCAGTAAAGCAGCAGATATTTCTGCCGGTGACATACGAGCATTACTGGTTTGCCACAGCATACATAATGCTGTATCTGATCTCGTATGTTTTGAATGTCGCTATATCAAAGCTTGACAAGAAAAGCTATAAGACAGTGCTTCTTGCAATGCTAGCCGTATTTTGCGGATTCAAATCGATAGATCCGTATCTGATCCCCTGGGATAAATACGGCAATGACATGATATGGTTCATTATCCTTTACCTTATCGGAGGATATATAAGGACATACGGCCTACCTTTTACAGATAATAAGACCAAAAAGGAAACGGCAAGATTCGGACTTGTGACATATGCGGCATTCAGTCTGATAACGTTTTTGATTGCTTACGCGTTCTCATTCATTGTAAGGAGCACGGGAAAGCTTGAATACTATATGGATATGACATACTGCTATAACTATGTCACGGTACTGATCGCAAGCATCGGTCTGTTTGCAGTCTTTGCAAATATGGATATCGGACACCGTCCGTGGATAAACAAAATAGCAAAGTATACGTTTGGCGTTTACCTTCTTCATGATAACATTGTACTGAGAGAGAAGTGGCAGCATCTTCTTTTGATCGACGCTGCACAGGGAAAATGGTGGCAGATACTGCATATGCTTATCTGCATCATCATCGTGTTTAGTGTCGGATGCGTCATAGATCTTGTAAGAGACGGCGTGTTTAATGCCTTTGCCAAAACAGGTAGAAACAGGCAGTAGCAAAATATGGATACAAAGATAATTAAGATAGATGAAGAGAATATAGATGAAGCACTTATAAGTCAGGCCGGCAAGATAATAAAAAACGGCGGTCTGGTCGCGTTTCCGACAGAGACAGTCTACGGGCTGGGAGGAGATGCGCTGAATCGCGAATCGAGCAAAAAGATCTATGCTGCAAAGGGAAGACCGAGTGATAATCCGCTGATCGTTCATATCGCAGATATCAATGACATGGATGCCATAGTCCTGAAGGTTAAAGAAAATGCCCTAAAGCTTGCAGAGAGATTCTGGCCGGGACCTTTAACAATGATACTTAAAAAATCTGACCGGGTTCCGCTTGAAACGACAGGAGGACTTGACAGCGTTGCAATAAGGATGCCGGTGCATAAGACTGCTGCGGCGTTCATAAAGGCAGCAGGAGGATATGTGGCGGCACCCAGTGCGAACATCTCCGGAAAGCCAAGCCCTACTAGTGCAAAATATGTCATCCAGGATATGGACGGGCGTATTGATATGATCATTGACGGCGGGGACAGCGGCATCGGTCTTGAATCGACTATCGTCGATCTGACGGGCGACATTCCTGTTCTGCTCAGACCGGGATATATAACTGTTGAACAGTTAAGAGAAGTTCTTGGCAATGTCGATGTCGACAAAACCATTCTTGACGGAGACTGTAAGGAAAGACCAAAAGCCCCCGGCATGAAATACAGACATTACGCTCCCAAAGGAGAGCTTACCATAGTTGAAGGTCAGGCATTAGCAGTGGTTGAAAAGATCAACGAACTGACGCATGAAGCTGAAAGAAAAAACAAGAAAGTCTGCGTTATAGCGACTGATGAGAATGCCGACAGTTATGAGGCCGGCGTGATAAAGAGCATCGGGAGCAGAAATGATGAAGACATCATCGCTCACAGGCTGTATACTATACTCAGGGAATGTGATGATGAGAACATAGACGTCATCTACAGCGAGAGTTTTGACAGCGCAGGAATAGGGCAGGCAATAATGAACCGGCTGCTAAAGGCGGCAGGTCATCACATGATACATATTTAGACTGTTTGGAGGGTTAAACGATGATAGCTATTGGAAGCGATCACGGCGGATATGATCTTAAGATGTCCGTCATCAAGCACCTTGAGGAAAGGGGAATCGACTGCAAGGATTACGGTTGCTATGACAAGAGTTCGTGCGATTATCCTGTTTACGGACATGCAGTTGCAAATGCAGTGGCTGACGGAAGCTGCGAAAAGGGCATAGTCATCTGCACTACGGGAATAGGCATTTCGATAACCGCGAACAAGACAAAGGGGATAAGATGTGCACTGTGCAGCGAGCCGCTGTCAGCAAAAATGACCAGACTTCATAATGATGCAAACATGCTTGCGATGGGGGCAGCGCTTATAGGTCCCATGATGGCAAATGAGATAGTGGATACTTTCCTGGATACTGAATTCTCCGGTGAAGAGAGACATCAGCGCAGGATAGATCTTATAGAAAACAATTGATAATCAGGGGGTAAGAAAGATGGCAAAACTAGTGATAATGGATCACCCGCTCATTCAGCACAAGATTGGTTATATCAGAAGGCTTGATACGGGAACAAAGGATTTCAGACAGACAATCTCAGAGATAGCGATGCTTATCTGCTACGAGGCAACAAGAGATCTTGAACTCGAGGATGTTGAGATCGAAACACCTATATGCAAGACTACAGCTAAGACATTAAAGGGCAAGAAGATGGCGATCGTACCGATCCTTAGAGCAGGCCTTGGCATGGTTGACGGAATGCTCTCTTTGATCCCCGCGGCAAAGATCGGTCATATCGGTCTTTACAGGGATCCTAAGACGCATCTTCCGATAGAGTATTACTGTAAGCTTCCGGCAGACTGCGCAGAAAGAGAAGTATTTGTCGTAGATCCGATGCTCGCTACTGGCGGTTCGGCTGCTTCGGCTATACAGATGCTAAAGGACAAGGGATGCAAGAAGATCCACTTCATGTGCATAATCGCAGCTCCCGAAGGAATAGAGGCCATGCAGAAGGCTCATCCCGATGTCGACATCTATGTCGGAGCAAAGGATGAAAAGCTCAATGAAAATGCATACATCGTACCGGGGCTGGGAGATGCCGGCGACAGGATATTCGGAACCAAGTAAAGAGGAAAGGGTATGAAAAGAACCGACTACATAAAATGGGACGAGTATTTTATGGGAGTATCCAAGCTTGCGGGGATGAGATCAAAGGATCCAAACACACAGGTCGGAGCCTGTATCGTGAGCGAGGATAACAAGATACTGTCCATGGGCTACAACGGATTTCCGAACGGATGCTCCGATGAGGATTTCCCCTGGGAGAGAGACGGAGACGTTCTGGAGACAAAGTATGCATATGTTACTCACAGCGAATTAAACGCTATATTAAACTACCGCGGAGGAAACGGCGGGCTTGCGGGAGCCAAGCTCTATGTCTCGCTGTTTCCCTGCAATGAGTGTGCAAAGGCTATAATCCAGAGCGGTATAAAGACTGTTATATATGACAGCGACAAATATATAAACACACCGGGAAATATCGCCTCAAAGAGGATGTTTGACGCTGCAGGTGTAAAGTATATAAAATATCAGCACAGCGGAAGACAGATAACCATTGATGTTTAGGAGTTTTTATGGTCAGGAGACGATCTCTTAAGGCAGTTGCCGTTCTTTTGACGGTGACCATGTATTTTTCTACATTGCCTTGCTTTGATTCCTATGCCGAGACCACTAAGGAAAAGCTTGAGAAGGCTCAGCAGCAGCACGAGGAAACAAAGAAAAACCTTAATGAGACAAAAGAGAATATTGATGACCTCAACAATGTGAAGCATTCACTTCAGGGCGAACTTGCGCAGCTTAACGATCAGCTTGAAGAGGTTAGCAACAATCTTGCAGACCTTGAAGGAAGGATCGAGGACAAGGAAGCTGAGATAACCCAGACTCAGTCCGATCTTGAGATCGCAAGACAGCTTGAAGCCGATCAGTATGCGGCAATGAAAAAGCGCATACAGTTCATGTATGAAAAGCAGGACTTCATGTTTGCAGAGATGATCTTTTCCGCAAAGAACTTTGCGGATCTTCTTAACAAGAACGACTATATCGAGAGCCTGTCGGCCTATGATAAGAAGATGAAGGACGAGCTTGAGGCTACTAGGATCAGCATTGAAGATACCGAGGCAAGACTTAAGGATGAGAAGGACGAGCTTGACAAGCTTCATGAGGATGTTGTGGCTGAACAGGAAAAGGTCACCGGATATGTCAATGCAACGGCTTCGAGCATAAAGAACTATTCCGGCCAGATAAAGGATGCCGAGGCTGTAGCAGCTGCGTATGAAGCAAAGGCTGCAGAAGAGGAAGCGGATATCGCGGCATTAAAGAAAAAGCTCGAGGAAGAGATCAGGATGTCAAAGCTTGCCGCTCAGTCAAAATGGAGAGACATCTCCGAAGTAAGCTTTGAAGAGGGAGACAGATATCTTTTGGCAAATCTGATCTATTGCGAGGCGGGAAACCAGCCTTATGAAGGACAGGTTGCCGTAGGTGCGGTAGTGATAAACCGCGTTCTTTCATCAGTATATCCCGATACGGTCGTCGGAGTCATATATCAGAACAAGCAGTTTTCTCCTGTCGGAAGCGGAAGGCTTGCTCTGGCGCTTGCTGAAAACCGGGCAACCGATGCCTGCTACAGTGCTGCCGATGCAGCGATGAGCGGACAGACAAACGTAGGTACCTGCGTATATTTCAGAACTCCTATCGAGGGCCTTAGCGGCATTCAGATAGGCGGACATATATTCTATTAAAATATAAAGGGGAAAAAATACAAGGGAAAAGGTCGCCCATTGCTGAACGACCTATAAAGGGGGAGTATATTTTCTTGTTACGTCACTTCGACGTTCACAATTCGAAAATAAAAGATGTATTTCTTAAATCACCTTGCAAGTGTATATTATCAGATGATGTGTAACAATTCTGTAACAGAAAAAAAGAAACGGGGTCACCGTTTCTTTTTTTGCATGTAAATATCTATATATGTTCTTCCAATCTGTCTGTCAGCAAGGAGAAGTTTCCGTCCTGAATGAGCTTTATCAGAGCTCCTAGTTGCTTGACGGATATGAAGAACTGCTGATCATTTATCAATAGCTTTTCCTTTGCTTCACACAGCTCGTCTATGTCTATGACGTTCATCTTTCCGTCGGGCTTTACTATCACATCTGCCAGAAGATCGACAACTGTAAGCGTGTTTTGCGCTCTGTCCCACAGGTAGGTGACGATATCGCAGTAGAAGTAGACAAGAGAATCATCCTCGGCTAAAAACTTGCTCACCTTGTAGCCTTCCTTTAGAAAATAGCACGAATAGCCGTGGTGAAAATCCTTTCTGGGCTTTAAGGTGTTCCACTTTGTAATGATGATCTCATCGTCCATATAAAGGATGATATCGTCCTTTAGAGGTATGCATTCCTCTGGTATGAGACGCTTGCGATAAAGTACAGGATAATCCATATCAAGACCCTCCCCTGTCCCTTAAATATTACTAAAAAAGGCGCTTTCAGTCAACCTGGATGAAATCTCAAAAAAGGCCCACAATTCCTTTACACTAAATGCTAATTAATGTATAATATATCTAATTGTGTGAAGGTTTGTGGGTGTGGATAAACGTAATAATTTCAAGATATTAACTTTTGTTACACAGTTTGCGGTAAATATGTTAGTACCGATATGCATGTGCTCGTTTGTCGGTTATTACATCGACAGATACTTCGGTACTCAGTTCTGGTTTGTTGCGCTGTTTTTTATCGGAGCGATCGCCGGAGGCCGCAATATCTACATACTTGCTCGCAAGACCTACGGCAAAGATGAGGATTCCGATTCATGAGCAATCAGACTTCAAAGATCGACGACACTTTAAAAGAGCTTCTGATCGGTATACTGGTCTTTGGCGTGCTTGCTCAGTTGGGAGGCATGTTCTTTGTAAAGAGCATGTCTGCTTATTCGATAGGGCTTTGGATAGGAGTTTTGCTCGCGCTTTGCTGTGCTTATCACATGTGGTGGAGCCTAAATAAAAACCTGACAATGAATGCCGATAACGAAGGCACGGCAAGGACGTTTGCGATAAAGCAGAACCTTATAAGATACGCGGTGATACTGATCGTTTTTGCTCTTGTATGCCTTAGCGACTTTGCATATCCGCTATCTGCTTTTTTAGGGATAATGAGTCTGAAGGCGGGTGCATACCTGCAACCGTTTGTAAGCAGATTTTTACATAAGAATTCTAAATGATATAAGGAGGTGAACATATGGACATGGGAATACTGTTGTCTGCCGATAACGAAGTCGACTTTATGATACACGGCATTTTTTCATACAGCTTCTTCGGTCATCAGGTATGGATAACGACCACTCATGTATGTTGCCTTATAGTGCTTCTTTCACTTATGCTGTTCGGCTTCCTTGCGGGGCGCAAGATGAAGCATGCCGATGAGGTGCCTGAGGGATTTCAGAATTTCATTGAGCTGATAGTAGAGCTTCTCGACGGCATGGTAGACGGTACTATGGGCAAGAACGGTGCTAATTTCAGAAATTACATCGGCACCATATTCATATTCATCCTGGTGAGCAATCTGTCGGGACTTTTGGGACTGCGTCCGCCGACTGCCGACTACGGAACCACTCTTCCGCTCGGCCTGATGACATTCACGCTTATCTTTTTCAATAAGCTCAAGTATCAGAAGGTGTCTGGCTTTATAAAGGGACTGTGTGATCCGTGGGTATTCTGGGCGCCGATCAATGTTATCGGTGATATAGCGGTTCCGATCTCAATCTCGCTTCGTCTGTTTGCCAACATTCTTTCGGGAACAGTAATGATGGCTCTGATCTACGGACTGCTAAGCAAGATAGCGATCATATGGCCGGCAGCTTTACATGTATATTTCGATATGTTCTCCGGAGCCATACAGACATACGTTTTCTGTATGCTGACCATGACATACATTTCGGATGCCATGACTACGGAATAGTTTTAGATTTGTGAATAATACAACTTCAACATATATTTAGGAGGAAAAAGTAATGGATTTTAACACAAACTTTATCTTAGGTTGTTCAGCGATCGGTGCAGGTCTTGCTGTTATAGCAGGTATCGGACCTGGTGTAGGACAGGGTATCGCTGCAGGTTATGCGGCAAATGCGGTAGGACGTAACCCCGGAGCAAAGTCTGATATCACAGGTACTATGCTTCTCGGACAGGCTGTTGCAGAGACAACAGGTCTTTACGGACTTCTTATCGCCATGATCCTTATCTTCGTTAAGCCTCTGGCAAAATAAGCCTTTTTATCTAACAAAACATGAAAGGAGGCTTATATAATTGAGCGAAATGGGAAAAGCCACATATATGCTGCTTGCCGCACAGATGGAACCGAGACTCTTTGATCTCGACTTTCAGCTCTTGGCGGATGCGGTCCTTACTCTCATCGCGGTCATAGCACTGTTCTTCTTCCTTTCGTACTTTTTGTTCAATCCCGCAAGAGATTTCATGAACAGGAGAAGAGAGAAGATCAAGAGCGAGCTTGACGAGGCGAAGAAGAGTCAGGAAGAAGCTGAGGCATTAAAGGCACAGTACGAAGACAAACTTAAGAATATCGATAAAGAAGCGGAGTCAATACTCAGCGAAGCGCGCAAGAAGGCTCTCGATAACGAGGCGTCAATAGTTGCAAAAGCCAAGCAGGAGGCACATTCCATCGTGGAAAGAGCCGGTATTGAGGCTGAGCAGGAAAAGCTGCGCGTAAAGGATGACGTTAAGAAAGAGATGATAAATGTTGCATCCGCAGTTGCCAAGAAGGCAGTCGGAAACAGCATGGACGTCAACGTTCAGGAACGTCTTGTTGATGAAACATTGAAAGAAATAGGTGAAGGCACATGGCTAAGCTGATTTCCAAGACGTATGGCGACGCGCTCTTAGAGATTGCTAAAGAGGAAAAAAAGGTTGACCTGTTACTTGAAGAGGTCACCGCAGTCATGGCAATACTTAAAGACAATCCGGAATTTTCAAAACTCATGAACAATCCGCGAATATCAGTCGATGAAAAGCAGACAGTCATGAGCAATGTCTTTGAGGGACGCATCAGTAATGAACTGATGGGATTTTTCTCGATGATCGTAAACAAGGGCAGATACGACCATATTGATGAGATATTCACGTATTTTCAGGATGAGGTAAAGAAGATCAAAGGAATAGGTGTTGCATATGTAACGACTCCCCTTGAGCTTTCCGATGCTCAGAAGAAAAACGTAGAAAAGAAACTGCTTGAGACAGCGGGATTCAAACAGATGGAGATGCACTATGATATCGACTCGGAACTCGTGGGCGGTATGCGCATCAGGATAGGCGATCGAGTTGTTGACAGCAGTATTCATACAAAGATTTTAAAAATGCAGCAGGACATGATGAAGGTTATGGTTTAGCTGCACTTTGGAAAGGAACAGATCCATGAATTTAAGACCAGAAGAGATAAGTTCAGTCATAAAGGATCAGATCAAGAGATATGCGGGCGAACTGGAAGTTTCCGATGTGGGAACTGTCATCCAGGTAGCTGACGGTATTGCCAGAGTGCATGGACTTGAGAAAGCCATGCAGGGCGAACTTCTTGAATTCCCGGGTGAAGTATTCGGAATGGTACTCAACCTCGAAGAAGACAACGTCGGTGTTGTTCTTCTTGGAAACAGCAGGAACATAAATGAAGGCGATATCGTTAAGACAACGGGAAGAGTTGTTGAGGTTCCCGTAGGCGACGCACTTCTCGGACGTGTAGTCAATGCGCTCGGACAGCCCATTGACGGCAAGGGTCCCATCCAGACTGACAAGTTCAGACAGATAGAGAGAGTTGCATCAGGTGTTATCACACGTAAATCCGTAGATACACCTTTACAGACAGGTATCAAGGCTATCGATTCCATGGTTCCGATCGGAAGAGGACAGAGAGAGCTGATAATCGGCGACAGACAGACAGGTAAGACTGCCATCGCTATTGATACGATAATCAACCAGAAGGGTCAGAATGTTAAATGTATCTATGTTGCTATCGGACAGAAGGCTTCTACCGTAGCAAGCATAGTTAAGACTCTTGAAGAGTACGGAGCAATGGCATATACGACAGTTGTTGCTTCAACCGCAAGTGAACTCGCTCCCCTTCAGTACATAGCTCCATATGCGGGATGTGCTATCGGTGAAGAGTGGATGGAGAACGGCGAGGACGTTCTTGTAATATACGATGACTTAAGTAAGCACGCTACGGCATACCGTACACTTTCTTTGCTTCTTAAGAGACCTCCGGGACGTGAGGCATATCCCGGTGATGTATTCTATCTTCACAGCAGACTGCTCGAGCGTGCAGCCCGCATGAACGAGGAATACGGCGGAGGTTCCCTTACAGCTCTTCCGATCATCGAGACACAGGCAGGAGACGTTTCTGCTTATATTCCTACAAATGTCATATCCATTACAGACGGACAGATATACCTTGAGACAGAAATGTTCAATTCAGGCTTCAGACCGGCCGTAAATGCCGGACTGTCAGTATCACGAGTAGGTGGTGCCGCACAGATCAAAGCCATGAAGAAGATCTCGGCTCCTATACGTGTTGAGCTCGCTCAGTATAGAGAACTTGCTGCATTCGCACAGTTCGGTTCTGAACTCGATGACGATACAAAGGAAAAGCTCGCACAGGGTGAAAGGATCAAGGAGATCCTAAAGCAGCCTCAGTACAAGCCTATGCCTGTACAGTATCAGGTAATCATCATCTATGCAGCAACAAACAAGTATCTTTTGGATGTTGCTGTTAGTGACATTACAAGATTTGAGAGCGAACTGTTTGAGTTTATTGATACAAAGTATCCTGAGATCCCGGCTTCGATAGCAAAGGACAAGGTCATCTCAGAAGAGAACGAGGAGACTCTCAAGAAGGCTATCACACAGTTCAAGGAACAGTTTTCATAGAAAGTAGGGTGATTTATCATGGCGTCTATGAGAGATATCAAAAGACGTAAGGGCAGTATACAGAGTACTCAGCAGATCACAAAGGCTATGAAGCTTGTTTCTACGGTCAAGCTGCAGAGGACAAAACAGCGTGCGCTTAATTCAAAAGCCTATTTCAGCTATATGTACAGCACGATACAGTCCATCATGTCAAAGGCCGGGACCATCAATCATTCATATGTGACAGGAAATGAGAGCGACACAAAGGCTGTGATCGTTATTTCGGGCAACAGAGGTTTAGCCGGCGGTTACAACTCAAATGTCATAAAGCTCATAACCAAGGGTGAACTCAAAAAGGAAGACCTTATAATGTATACCATCGGTAAAAAAGGCCGTGAAGCATTTTCAAGACACGGATATGTTCTTGCCGATGATTACTCGCATATGATAGAGGCTCCCGATTATGTCGATGCGATGAGACTCAGCGCGGTTTTACTCAACCAGTACAGAAAAGGCGAGATAGGAGAGATCTATTTGGCTTACACCGCATTCAAGAATACGGTATCGCACGTGCCGACACTCATGAAGCTGCTTCCGGTTGATCAGGATGCGATAATCGTGGATGAGACAGACAGCAAGTACGATGTTCCGATGAACTTTGAACCTGCTGAAGAGGAAGCGCTCGAGCTTATCATACCCAAGTATGTTGCAAGCATAATCTACGGAGCTATGATAGAAGCCGTAGCGAGTGAGAACGGAGCGCGTATGCAGGCAATGGATTCTGCTACGAGCAACGCGGAAGAGATGATAGACAAGCTGACGCTGCAGTATAACAGAGCAAGACAGGGTTCTATAACTCAGGAACTCACAGAGATCATTGCAGGTGCACAGGCCATTTCTTGATCTGTGCAGCGATTGAATACAAAAAACAGGAAACAGAAAGGAAACTAAGATGGCAGAAACAGGAAAGATCACCCAGATCATCGGTGCCGTTCTTGATATCAAATTTACCGGAGGAAAGCTTCCGGAGATCAATGAAGCTATCAAGATCGAGAGAAACAACAACGGCGGAACTTTAGTTGTGGAAGTATCGCAGCATTTGGGTGACGATACGGTTAGATGTATTGCCATGGGTCCTACGGACGGCCTTGTAAGAGGCATGGATGCGATCGCAACGGGAGCTCCGATAACAGTTCCTGTAGGCGAGAATACATTGGGAAGGATATTCAATGTACTCGGAGAACCCATAGACAATAAGCCTGCACCGGAAGTAACGACCTATGAGCCTATACACAGACCGGCTCCGGCTTTCAGTGAACAGGCTACGGAAGCAGAGATCCTCGAGACAGGTATCAAGGTAGTAGACCTTTTGTGTCCTTATCAGAAGGGTGGTAAGATCGGACTGTTCGGCGGTGCCGGCGTAGGAAAGACGGTACTTATACAGGAACTTATCAGAAACATCGCTACCGAGCACGGCGGATATTCCGTATTCACGGGTGTAGGAGAGCGTACAAGAGAAGGAAACGACCTTTACTATGAGATGAAGGAGTCCGGAGTTATAGACAAGACCACCATGGTATTCGGTCAGATGAACGAGCCCCCGGGAGCACGTATGAGAGTTGGTCTTACGGGACTTACGATGGCCGAGTATTTCCGTGACAAGGGCGGCAAGGATGTACTTCTCTTCATCGATAACATTTTCAGATTCACACAGGCAGGTTCCGAGGTTTCAGCACTTTTGGGACGTATGCCTTCAGCCGTAGGTTATCAGCCTACGTTACAGACAGAGATGGGTGCTCTCCAGGAGCGTATCACATCAACAAAGAACGGATCTATCACTTCGGTTCAGGCCGTATACGTACCTGCCGATGACCTGACAGACCCCGCTCCGGCAACAACATTTGCTCACCTTGATGCTACTACGGTTCTTAGCCGTTCGATCGTTGAGCTCGGTATCTATCCCGCTGTAGATCCTCTTGAGTCTACATCACGTATCCTGGATCCCAGGATCGTCGGAGAAGATCATTACAAGGTTGCAAGAGGCGTTCAGGAGATACTTCAGAAGTACAAGGAACTCCAGGATATCATCGCTATCCTTGGTATGGACGAGCTTTCCGAGGAAGACAAGCTTGTCGTATCAAGAGCAAGAAAGGTTCAGAGATTCCTTTCACAGCCCTTCTTCGTTGCAGGACAGTTTACAGGTCTTGAAGGTAAGTATGTTCCGATCTCAGAGACTATCAGAGGATTCAAGGAGATCATCGAAGGTATGCATGATGAGATACCCGAGAGCTACTTCCTTAATGCCGGCAGCATAGATGATGTACTCGCTCGCGTAAAGTAGAGGAGGCTCATTATGGCAGAGGATAACAAGAATTTTGAACTTAAGATCATCACTCCCGACAGGACTTTCTTTGAGGGAGAGGTCCATATGGTCGAGTTCAATACGACCGAAGGTCAGATAGGTGTTTACAGGAATCACATTCCGATGACTGTGATCATCAAGCCCGGAGTCATCACTATCACGGGAGAAGAGGTATTGAAAGCCGCTCTGCATTCCGGATTTGCACAGATACTTCAGGACAAGATAACGATTCTTGCCGAAGTTATCGAGTGGCCGGATGAGATCGATAAAGACAGGGCTCAGGCAGCAAGAGACAGAGCAGAAAAGCTCATAGCCGAACATGCCTCGTCAACAGATATGGCAAGAGCTGAGACGGCTCTTAGCAGAGCTATGGCTCGTATCAACGTATTAAAGTAGTATATGCAGGGATCGTGCTTTGGCATGATCCTTTGTTTTTGAATCATGAAAAGAATCCTTATCAGATGGTTTGTCATCATTGTGGCCTTTTTTGCATCATTGTTTGCCTTTAACATTTTGATGAACCGCGGAACAACCGATATGACGATAGATATGCCGGAAGCAACACTTCCGGTTATCAGTGTGCTCTACGGGGACAAGAGCGTCAATACGATGTACGGCTATACAGAACGTATGGATGCTGGCACCATGAGAGACAGCATATCTCCCATCGGTGAGGAGAGGTCACTGAGCTTTTCTGTCAATGCCTACAACACAGGCATAAGCAAGATAAGCTACGAAGTCAGAAGCTTAGACGGCAGCAGACTGATCGAAGAGACGATGGTCGGCAACTACGAGCATAAGACAGGCAGGATCGTTGGCACGATAAACTTAAAGGATCTGATAGAAAAGGAAAAAGAATACAATCTTGGCTTTGTATTAAAGCTCACAGACGGGAGAGATGTATATTACTACACGAGGATCATCTGCAAGGAAGATGTAGCCGTAAACGAAAAACTTGATTTTATCTACAACTTCAATTCAATGACATTTTCTCAGACTGATGTAAGGAGCCTGTATTCATACATGGAGCCAAACTCAGAGGGAGATAACTCGTCCTTCGGATACGTAAATATACACAGTAATCTAAATCAGCTCGGATGGGGAAACATGCATCCGAGGATCGAAGGCGATATAAGGACTACCATATGCGACATAGGTACATCGACCGCTTCCGTAATGCTCGAATACATGGTGAGTGTCAGAAACGACTCCATCGTGAATTATTACATGATCGAGGAGTTTTACAGAATAAGACAGGGAAGCGACAGATTCTATCTTCTGACCTATGACAGGAGCATGAAGGATATTTTCCTGGCCGAAAAGGAATCACTTGTAAACAACAAGATAGTCTTGGGAATACAAAACGGCGATATTCAGGTTAAGGAGAGCGATGACGGAAACATCATAGCACTGGAAAACTGCGGAAGACTGTTCAGCTATGATGTATCTGCAAACAAGCTCGCAACACTTTACGGCTTCTTTACGGCAGGAGACACGGATCTAAGAGACATACACAATGAATCCAAGATAAAGATCCTCTCCGTTGAGGAAAACGGAAATGTCTCATTTGTCGTATACGGATATATGAACCGCGGGATACATGAGGGTCAGACGGGCGTACTTGTTGAATACTACAACAGTCTTTTAAATACCGTTGAGGAGCAGATGTTTGTCGAATACAACAGATCTCCTCAGATACTGATTGCGGATATAGACAGGCTGTGCTATCTAAACAACAGTAAGCAGCTCTATGCGTTCATGGACGGAAACATCATAAAAGCAGATGCCGCTAATCTGAGTGTTTCGATCATTTCCGACAAAGTCATAGAAAATACGCTCTACGTATCAAAGAGCGGAAGAAGCGCAGTGTGGCAGGAGAGCGAGGATGTTGCATCGCAACTTAATACCATCGATATGGGCGACGGCTTTATAAGCAGTGTTGAAAAGAATGACAGCGAGTGTCTGCGCCCCATTGGTTTCATGAACGATGATCTGATATACGGCGTCAGCAATAAAAACGATATCATATACAATCCTCTCGGAGATACGACATTTCTTATGGCAAAGATAGTCATAAGATCGAGGTTTGGCGCAGTCCTTAAGGAATATGACTTCGAGGATATATTTGTTGTAGAGGGAGAGATAAACGATAACCAGATAAGCCTAAAGAGAGTTGAAAAGCATTCTGACGGCTCCTACAGCGAGATCCATGATGACCAGATAACAAACAATGATTCAGTTGACACAGGCAAGAACAAGGTAGTGTATGCCCTGACTGATATGTTTGAAAAGGTGGCTCAGATCGAGCTTAAGTCAAATATCGATGCAAAGACCTTAAAGTTCCTTACCCCTAAGGAGGTACTTTATGAATCTGGCAAGAATATTCGTCCCGAGTTTGAAGAGGACAAGCAGCGATTCTATATGTATGACAGGGGCAGGATATGCATGATAAGCGACAGTCCTTCGGATGTCATAAGCGTCTCATATGACAGGCGGGCCCTTGTCGTGGACAATCTTGGAAACGAAGTATATAAAAGAGGCGAGACTCATGCAAGAAATCAGATCATGTCCATCAAGGAAGACAGCATGAGTCAGGACAGGGATTCTATGGCTACGTGTCTTGATATCATCCTGAGACAGAGAGGTATATCAAGAAATACAGAGGCGATGCTCGCCCAGGGAAAGACCCCATACAAGATACTCGAGGAAAATCTTGGCGGCGTCCATGTACTCAATTTAAGCGGATGCATCATGGATACAGCTATTTACTATCTAAACCAGGATATACCCGTACTTGCCATAGCGGATGACGGCAGGACTATCCTTCTTGTGGGATATAACGAGCAGAATGTAGTCTGGTATGATCCTGAGTTGGGAAGCATATATAAAAAGGGAATGAGCGATTCGCGCGAACTGTTTGAAAAGAGCGGGAACAGATTCCTGACATACAGCCTGATGGCTGAATGACATTGTATTTTATAAAAAATAGGAATAGAATTAGTAGTTGGAAAATAAAAGGTTTAGGGAAGGATGATCCATGTACCAGTTAGATTTTAACAATCCATGTCATGTATATTTTTGCGGGATAGGCGGGATAAGCATGAGCGGTCTTGCCGAGATACTCCTATCAAGAGGATTTAGAGTCTCAGGCTCTGATATGAAAGAGAGCGAGCTTACAAGGATACTTGAAAACAAGGGTGCAAAAGTATTCATAGGCCAAAGAAGTGAGAACATCACAGACGATATCGATCTGTTTGTATACACGGCTGCGATAAGTTCTGACAATCCCGAATGGATCGCGATGAAAGAGCTTAAGATAGAAGAGCTTTCAAGAGCCCAGCTTCTTGGTCAGATCATGAAGAATTTTGAACTGCCCATAGCGATAAGCGGTACGCACGGAAAGACTACGACAACTTCCATGATAACCGAGATACTCATGAAGGCGGATACAGATCCGACAGTATC
>Ga0310694_10002586_pt1 | contig 18376 bp, 18 predicted proteins | sample 174DNAGHGhighgp2_FD_203884 | JGI IMG/M metagenome (GOLD analysis project Ga0310694, IMG submission 203884) | Sheep rumen microbial communities from Palmerston North, Manawatu-Wanganui, New Zealand - 1742 DNA GHGhigh gp2 (v2) (version 2) | ecosystem: Host-associated > Mammals > Digestive system... | reverse complement strand
CCATGGACTTTGCCTTCTTCGCCATCGCCTTCAACATCAAGAAAATGGCTGCAATAATGGCAAAATCCGCCTAAAACGGAGAGGTACGCCCCATTTTTGTCATTTTGCCGTCACAGTTCATTTTTTGCCCCATGAGAATCGGATGTTCTGGCAAAACAAAGAAAAAACAGCCGCCTGAAAAATATAGCATTCTCAGGCGGTTAATTTGCAAAGAGGGTGAGCCATAACTGAATTATGACACACCCTCATTCATTCGAGTTATTGCTTATAATTTCTCACAGCAATAGCATAGATTGAGGCTCCTAGGGGGACGTCATAATTCCTTATGGTCAAGACTGCGGGAGCAATTGTTGACCGCACATAGGATTCGGACAATGGGTTATTGAGGCCTTGGCTATACTCCTCAAAAAAATAGACCACGCAATCCTCCATCTCTTTACGACTGCAACCTTCATTCGCAGTCAAAGTGTAAATGAAAGACGCCAGCCCTTTAATAGTGTCATTTTGGTTATTCAACATACCTTTTGCCATCATGTACATGAAGCAGTTGTAGGTGAGCCCTTCCAGTCGTTTTGTTTCCATTTATCGGTTTATTTTAACGTTATACATAACAACTTACCATGAGTTGAGATTCTCAAACTCGTCAAGCAAACCAGCGGCTCTTGAGCAAATTTCTCGAAGTTCCATCTTGGTTCCAAAGAACCAATATGGAGCCAAGAATACTGAACGGGCACTATTGCTAACCACGTCACCAATCTCCGACAAGATAAACCTGCCGTGCGCGATATTTGCTTGTATTTCTCCTCGTGATGAGTTCCTGTGAAAATCATCTTTAATTTCCATCAGCAATGACTCCAAGCGTTTCAGCTTGTCATTAATCAATCCAATACTTCTTAAATTTCCAAAAAATCCCATAATCTTCTGTTTTATTGTTTGTTTACTCAGGTTTTTGAAGCAGATGTATCAACAGCAAACATCAGCTTCAGAAGCCTGCAAAATTAGTAATACCCATTCTCGTCAATGTCAAATGTACGTAGGATTGTTACATTCATGTCTTTAGCCATAGCTTCTACCGTTGAATTATATTCGCTTGGAAAGTCATTCATGCTCATAGAGCCAAAGAGTGTGCTATTAGAAATGCGGCAAAGAACTGACGCCCAAATCAAGAAAACGAAATCTCTCTTCTCTTCATACATTTGCTTTATTGTATTAGCCATTTCCCTGTCTTGCATTGAGTTAACGGCATTCATAAATGAATTAGAATCACCTCTACCATTCATTCTGATAAGAAGAATATTCAAATATAAATTCTGGGCGCCATTAACGTTGTGTTTAGGCTCAACGCGGCGAAACAAGCCGCCTAATATAGACGGATTATAGTTGCAGCGGGCAACCGTAATTGCAGATTTTAAAATTGCAATTTTTTCAGATCTTGTAAAATCGTCCCAAGTCATAGCAGTAAGTATTATTCTTTAAACAATTCTATAAATCAATTATATCTACTCATCAATCGTGAAGAATCCTATTCATCTTCAGAATTGGACAAGGAGACAAACCGTCTGTCTAACAATGCACTTTTCCCCTTGTCCAACTCTTTCGGTAACATTTTAGAAGATGCCCAGGAATCTCTTTTTAATGATGGGCTCTTCGGGAATTGAACGCAGCTTGAGCGCCTCCTTCAACGTCTCATCATCGGCACAACGGAAGTTCTTGTAGGTTGCAGGATAGCCTGAAACAGTGACTTCCGTAACGTTGCGTTTGCCTTTTTTCTTAATGGTTGTCTGCAATTCTACCAGAACGTCGCCACCACCGTTCATTTCAAGCGCCTTGCGGATCGCAGTGTTGATGACATTCACCTCACCGCCACGGCGCACATCATCAGTGGGCTTGTAGGTGTAGGTGATTTTCTTGGGTGACACCACCAGGTCGGCAAACGTCGCCGTGATAGCCGACGAACCGAAGTCCTTGGTCTTAGACGAGTTTAAGGTTGTTGTGCAAGATGCCATACCCAGCATCGTGATCACAGTAATGAAAATAAAGAACTTTTTTAACATAACGGATTGGTATTAAAGTGATTCCCACAACTTGCTGTCTTGTGGTGCCGCTCCGGGAATCTTAGAAACAGCGACCACGCGTCTTTTATTCATCGCAAAAATATTGGTAACTCACTGAAATGGATTATCCCACCCGTGGCAGATTTTACTACGCTTCTGTAGAATCTTCTTCTACATCACAGCTATCTTCCTGACAGTAAAGGGAAAAGAAGTTGCGGTGCAGGATGAGGCTGATGCGTTCCAGCAGGCGGGTGTCGATGCCCTGACGCTTGAAGATATCATACACGTTGGTGCGGTCACAGTGCAACTTGTCGGCGAGCCAGGTCACACCTCGCTCCTGACGTTGCAGCTCCGCCTTGATTTCCTTACCGATATGTATCTCCATTGCCAAATTACAGACATCAATGCCAACCCTTGCTTTTATAGAAATGACGATAACTGTAAATCGTGACATCCAATCCACGGTTCATTTCAGATTGCAAAAGTATTGACATCGGCCTAAAGTGGGACTTCACACGCGTGGCGAATAATGCTACAAATCCGTAGTATTATTTTCGGCATCACCGCCCATTTCCTGGCAGTAGAGCAGAAAGAAGTTGCGGCCCAGCACGGCACCGATCCGTTGCAGCAGTATCGTGTCAATGCTTTCTCGCTTGAAGATATTGTATATGTTGGTGCGGTCACATGGGAGCCGTTTGGCTAACCACGTCACGCCGTGTCCTTGCCGGCGCAACTCAGATTCGATTTCTTTACCTATGTGTATCGACATTGCAGTACAAACATCGATCGCAACGGCTCCCTAGTAGCGACCATTCAGGTTACACATGAGCGTGGGAGCCAAGTGGGTCATCTTACGATCCATCTTCCTCACCCAGTGCCGTTCAGCACTGGGCGAGAGAGTTCACGTAAGGGTATAGTTCACCCACTACGCATGAATTACTTAAAAATTATGTACTAAAAAAATTATGATGTTAAACAATATCTCTCGACATCGTTAGGACATCGTCACCCATACTATTCCAATATTTTTCCTTTAAGAATTTCATCTCGCGTCTATACTGCTTTTCAGCGTTGCAAAAATACACATTTCTTCCATAATCCCCAAACACAACGGTGTAGAAAATATTTCCACATTTTTATATTGGCTGCATTTGATTGAAAAAACCGAGACGTCGATGCCCGTTTTAAGAAGAAAATTGTAACTTTGCAGGTTAGTTCATCAAACGATAATCAATTCAAAACCATAATAACAAAATGAGTAGAGAGACTTTTCCTCACCTTGAGGCGCTGCGCGAAGAGATGCGCCGCGTGAATGTTGATGCCGTCATCATCCCCGGCACCGACCCCCACCAGAGTGAATACATCTGTGACCACTGGAAGTTCCGCGACTGGATCAGCGGCTTCACGGGCAGCAACGGCACTGCCGTCGTGACCCTCGACCAGGCAGCCCTGTGGACCGATTCCCGCTATTTCCTGCAGGCCGAAATCGAACTGGCCGACAGCGGCTTTGTGATGATGAAGGAGAACATGGGCAATGACCCCACCATCCACGAGTGGCTGCAACAGGTGCTGGAAGAGGACTCGGTCATCGCCATCGACGGACGGCTCTACAGCGCACAGGATGCCAACCAGTTGGAGCGCTTCTGCGGTGAGAACGGTTTCATGCTCGCTACCGAGTTTTATCCTGCCGACAAGATATGGACCGACCGTCCCGCAAGGCCCAGCGAGCCTGCCTTTGTCCACGACGTGCAGTATGCCGGCGAGGAGGCCGCCGACAAGATCGAGCGCCTGCTCAACGTGCTTGAGAGCAACGATGCCACGGCCATGCTGGTGACCGCCCTCGACGACATCGCCTGGCTGCTGAACCTGCGCGGCAACGATGTGGCTTTCACTCCGGTAGCCATCGCCTTTGCCTACATCTCACGCAACAACAAGGAACTGTTCATCGACGAGGACAAGGTGGACGACCAGGTGCGCCAGCACCTCAAGAACTGCGGCGTGCGCGTTCGCGACTATGACGATATCGTCCACTTTCTGGAGCGCGTAAGCGAGCACGAGGTAGTGCTCATCGACCCCAACCGCGTGAGCGACACTCTGGCCAACGCCTTACAGTGCCAGAAGGTTTACTACCGCTCGCCCATCACCGACCTGAAGTGCATCAAGAACGAGGTGCAGATCGAGGGTTTCCGCCGCGCCATGGAACGCGACGGCGCAGCTCTGGTGCGTCTGTTCAAGTGGATTGAGGAGACGGCTCCCACGGGCAGCATCAACGAGGTGGATGTGTGGACCAAGGGCATGGAATTCCGTTCCAAGCAAGACCTCTACCGTGAGGACAGTTTTGCCATGATATGCGGCTATAAGGAGCATGGCGCCATCGTCCACTACGAGGCAACCGACGAGAGCGCATCGATGCTGCACGGCGAGGGCATCCTGCTCGTGGACAGCGGTGCCCAGTACCTTGACGGCACCACCGACATCACCCGCACTGTCACTTTAGGCAATCCCACCGCCCAAGAGAAACACGACTTCACCCTCGTGCTCAAGGGTCATCTTGCCTTGCAACGCGCCAAGTTCCCCGTTGGCACCACGGGTTGCCAGCTCGACGTGCTCGCCCGCCTGCCGCTGTGGCAAGAAGCCATGACCTACGGCCACGGCACGGGTCACGGTGTGGGCCACTTCCTGGGATGTCATGAGGGGCCGCAAAGCATCCGCACCAACCTGGTCAACGTCGCCCTCACGCCCGGCATGGTCATGAGCAACGAGCCCGGCTTATATAAAACCGGAGAATACGGCATTCGCACCGAGAACCTGCTGCTCGTCGTCGAGGCCGAAAAGACCGAGGACTTCGGCGATTTCCTCGCCTTTGAGCCGCTGACACTCTTCCCCTACGACCTGCAGCTCATCGACCGTTCAATGCTCACCCCCGAGGAGATCAAGCAGATCAACGACTACCACCGCATGGTGCGCGAGCGCATCACTCCGCTGCTCAACATGGACGAGACCGCCTGGCTCGAAAAGAAAACCCAGGAAATCAACTAATTGGATATTAACCCATCATCTATTATCTGATATCTATTATCTATTAACTGTTCACTGTTCACTTTTAATTGTTAACTAAAAAAAATGTCTATCATAAAGAAAGTTAGGGGCTTCGAGCCCAAGATTGGAGATAATTGCTTCCTGGCCGACAACGCCGTCGTTGTGGGCGATGTGACCATGGGCAACGATTGCAGCATCTGGTTCAATGCCGTGCTGCGCGGCGACGTGAACACCATCACCATTGGCAACCGCGTCAACATCCAGGACAACGCAGTGATTCACACGCTGTACGAGAAATCGGTCACCGAAATTGGCAATGACGTGTCCATCGGCCACAACGTGGTCGTGCACGGTGCCAAGATCTGTGACATGGCACTCATCGGCATGGGCAGCATCATTCTGGACCACGCCGAGATTGGCGAGGGCGCCATCATTGCTGCCGGCAGCGTCGTGCTGGGCGGCACCAAGGTGGGCCCCCACGAGTTGTGGGCAGGAAGTCCGGCGAAATTCAAGAAGATGGTTGACCCCAAGCAGGCCAGCGAAATCAACGTAAAAATCGCCAAGAACTACCTGATGTACTCCACCTGGTATGACCAGGACTAATGCCTGAATCAACATTTAATCAACAACAATCAACCAGAATTCAAGATGAAAAAGTATTACCTAATGTCTATCATGGCGCTCGTGCTGGCCATTTTGCCGGCACGGGCAGCCATCTATATGGTCGGGAACACCCCCTTCGGTGACTGGAATCCCGGCAACGGCGTCGAGATGACTGACCAGGGCAATGGCATCTACACCCATACCACTACCATCAGCGGCACGGTGTGGTTTGTGTTTGCCGACGGACAGTCCAGCGACTGGACCTTCTTTAACGCCAACTACCGTTATGGACCGTCCGGCGGAGGCAGCCAAGAGGTATTCTTGGGCAATACTTACGCAACCCAAAAGAGCAACAATAACCACTCGTATAAGTTCTCGGGCAATGGAGAGAACTATACCTTCACGTTCAATCTGAACAACCTCACCTTCAGCATCGAGGAATACCAGGAGCCGCTGCTTCCCGACCCATTCTTGTTTAAAGTTGGGGATGTGAACTGCGACAACGAGATGAACATTGCCGATGTCACCGAGCTAGTTAATATCCTGTTGGGTGGCTTTGCCAATTATGACATGCGACGTCTCGCCGATGTTGACTTCGACAACGAGGTCACCATCAGCGATATCACCGTGCTGGTTGACCACTTGCTCAAGGGCACAAGACCCGTACGCGTCAAGGAGGGCTACGACTATGTGTGGGACGACGAGGTAATCCCCGAAATCCATATCAGTGTAAGCCTTAACGAGTGGAACCGGCTGCTCACCTTGTACGATGCCAATGCCTATACCACGCAATATGTGATGGCCACGGCCTCGTTTGTCAAGGACGGCGAGACGACGGTCATCGACAGTGTGGGCCTGCGCATCAAGGGCAACACATCGCGCCGACGTCCTGAGGGCGGGTATGGACGCATGCACGAGCGCAACAACACCGACTGGCACCACGCCCACTTCGGGATCAACCTGCGCAAGTTTGTCGATGACAACGCCCACACCATTCAGGACGTGCGCAAGCTGCACCTCAAGTGGTTCAAGGACGACCCCGCCTACGTCCGGGAAGTTTTCTGCTACGAACTGTTCAGGCGCGCAGGAGTGTGGACCGCCATCCGCGACAACTATTGCCGCCTGTGGATCCATGTGGAGGGCGACAGCAAGGAAGCCTATTATGGCGTGTATGAGATGCTTGAACCCATCGACAAGCGCTATGTCAAGGACCGCAAAGACCGCTTCGGCTCCAGCAACGGCTATCTGTGGAAATGCCGTAACGGAGCAGCAGGTCTCAATAACCCCAATGGTGATATCTGGTATGATGACGATACCGACGACCGTCATGCCTATACACTGGAAACCCAGACTGCTGAGTTTGACAGTGCACGAGTGCAGCTCATCGACTTCATGTACAAGATCAACAGCCTCAACGACAACGAGTTCTACACTTGGATTCAGCAAGCGACCGATGTGGATTTGCTGCTCCGAACCTATGCAGTCAATGTCGCCGTGGGCATGTGGGACGATTACTGGAACAATGCCAACAACTACTACCTGTACTTCAACAGCAGGGGATTGACCGGCTACAAGTTCTTCTTCATCCCCTACGACTACGACAACACGCTCGGCACCAGCCTCAGGACAGGTAATCAGAGTGATGCGGGACGCCAGAATCCGCTCTACTGGGGCGTTGACAACAATCGCCTGATAGCCCGCATACTCAAGTACGACGACTTCAAGGCGAAGTATATCGCTCATCTCAAGAGATTGATTGACCCCAAAAACGCCCTGATGGACCGAGCCTCATCCCAGGCCCGCATCCGAGCATGGCAAGCCCGCATCGAGCAATACATCGACAACGACACGGGCGAGGACACTGCCATCGAGGACAAGCCTGCCTCGTGGGGCAACCACGGCGAGTACAATCTGTTGAAAAACGACGGAAACAACTTCTTTAACGCCAAAGCATCTTCCATCAACCCCTTGTAAGGTCTGCTCACCTGACTTTGCCAAGGCGTCACCTACGCCCAATAGCTAACCCATTGATTTTTAAACGACTGCTATTTGATATGGTTAAAGGTAGTGACGGCCGCTACCATCTGAATACGGGCGGTTATTTCAATGAGGGTGACGAAATCTATTTCAGGATCGTTCGTAATCACAATTTAGCCCACGCATGGCCTGACGAAAACCGGGTCATCAACATTTCCGAGACTGGTGCATGGCAGATTGAATTCATCTTTGATCCCAATGCTACCGGCGACCAGATGATTACCCTTGAAATAAACAAGGTGTTCTAAGTGAGTAATCCAATGAACTGACTCTTTAAGCCTCTAGGGCTACAAGGGTTTTGAAGTGGACCCCAAAAGCTTTAATGTCCAGCTTTTGGGGTCCATTTCATAATTCGCGCCTAAAACTTTGATCGGCCTAACGGCCGAGAAAACTTGTGCAAACTGAGCGCAAATGAGCTTGCTCGATTTACCGAGGTGCAGCCAAGTTTATCCAAATTAAACAAGACGGTATCTTTATTTAATTTTATTAATAATTTTGCTCAATTTCCCGCCCGCAGGGCGGTTTTTCCTTCTAGGCGTTAGCTTTGCAACAGTCTCACAAGGCCAGGGCATCAGGCGAGACCCAACTCGAAGTCTTTCAGGAACTGGGTGAAGTTGGGGTTATGCTGCTTGATCTGCTCCACGACTTCGCGGGGTGACAGGATTTTCGGGGTGTCGATCGGCACCTCGCTCACCTTGACATCAAGTGTGAAGCGGTCGTTGTTGACGGCATCGCACAGAAATTTCATCAAGGAGTCCTTGTGCTCTTCGACATTCTTCTGCTCGGTGGGACTGCCTACCATCATCACATAATGCTCGGCACTGTCGCCCTGCTGCGGCAGGGCATAGGACATCGTGGTGCACAAGGCCCTCTCCTGAGGGTGCTGGTCGATGTAGTTCTGCCATGCCACCTGCAACTGCTCGGCAGTGAAGGGCTGCGTGCGTTGCGGTGCACTGGCCGTGGCGGCAGTATTCTGCTGGGAGGCAGTAGCATTAGGCACATTCACCATGATGCGGGGTGCATTGCCCATGGTGCGAGGCATTGGCTTGGATGCTGGTGCTGGTGACGGCTGGGCGGCAACACGAGTGGCGGGTGACGACATGGCCTGGGCGGGATGCGGTGGCTGGTCACTGGGGTGAGGCGCCTGCGGTGCAGCCTGAACGGGGGGCTGAGGCTGTGATGCCTTCGGGGCAGGCTGGGCGGCCGGCTGCTGAGCGGGGCGCGGCTGCTGAGCGGCAGGTTGCGCTGTTATCTTCTGCATGGGAGGCCGGGCGGCCTGCTGAGGCTGCGGAGCCACGAGTTGACACAATTTGACAAGCGTCAGTTCCACCAGCAGTTGCTTGCTGCTGGCATTGCGGTAATTCAGGTCGCAGGTGTTGCACAAGTCCAGGGCACGATAGTAGAACCCCGGCGCCAGCCGCATGCTCTGTTCGCCATACCGCTGCGCCACTTCATCGTTCATCTCGAGCAGTTTGCGCGTCTGTGGAGTGCTGGCCACCATCAGGTCGCGCAGGTGTTGAGCCAGTCCGTTAATGAAAAACTGCGAGTCAAAGCCCTTATCACGTATTTCCTTGTAAATGAGCAGTGCTTGCATGACATCACCAGCAAGGAAAGTCTCCACGAGCCTGAAGTAATAGTCATAGTCGAGCACATTGAGGTTATCGAGTGCGCTCTGGTAGGTGATATGCCCCTCGGTCGAGGCTGCCACTTGGTCAAAAATCGAGAGAGCGTCACGCATGGCGCCGTCGGCCTTCTGGGCAATGACGTTGAGCGCGGCAGGCTCGGCCTCGATGTTTTCCTGCCCGCACACATATTGCAGCTGCTGCACGATGTCGGGCACGGTAATACGGGCAAAGTCGTAAATCTGACAACGCGACAGGATGGTGGGAATGACCTTCTGCTTCTCGGTGGTAGCCAAGATAAAGATGGCGTACTCGGGCGGCTCCTCCAGGGTCTTGAGGAACGCATTGAAGGCTGCCTGCGAGAGCATGTGGACCTCATCGATGATGAAGACGCGGTAACGGCCCGACTGCGGCGGGATGCGCACCTGCTCGGTCAAGTCGCGGATGTTGTCCACGCTGTTGTTGGACGCGGCATCCAGCTCGTTGATGTTGTAGGAACGCTGCTCGTTAAACGCCTTGCACGACGGGCACTCGTTGCAGGCCTCGCCCTCGGGCGTGGGATGCTCACAGTTGATGGTCTTGGCAAAGATGCGGGCACATGTCGTCTTGCCCACGCCTCGCGGCCCACAGAAGAGGTAGGCGTGTGCCAGTCGGCCACTGGCAATGGCCGTCTTGAGCGTGTGTGTCAATGACTGCTGCCCCACCACGCTGCGAAACGTCGAGGGCCTGTATTTACGCGCCGATACGATATACTTCTCACTCATCGGATTACAAAAATAGTCGGTTTGTCTAATTTGCAAAGATAATACTTTTTCTGCTAAATCTACCCTACCCCAACTCATGAATTTTTCATGCAGCAAAAAATATCGACATGGTATTGCACATTATCGATAAATGATGTATTTTTGTGGCTTGATTAGAAAACATAGACCTAGACATAAACTTTTACTGCAATGAAAAATATCCTGATCATCGGGTCAACAGGCCAAATCGGCTCTGAGTTGACCATGAAGTTGAGAGGCATCTACACAGGCAATGTGGTTGCTGGCTACATCCCTGGTGCCGAGCCTAAGGGCGAACTCGCTGAGAGTGGTCCCTCAGAAATCGTTGACATCACTAACGCCCAGCAGATTGCCGCAGTGGTGGACAAGTACAACATCGACACGATTTACAACCTGGCTGCCCTGTTGAGCGCCGTGGCCGAGAACAAGCCACAGCTGGCTTGGCACATCGGCATCGATGGTCTGATGAACGTGCTCGAGGTTTCCCGCGAGAAGAAATGCGCCGTATTCACCCCCAGCAGCATCGGCTCCTTCGGCCCCAATGCTCCTAAGGACGGCACGCCCCAAGACACCATCCAGCAGCCGCGCACGATGTACGGCGTGACCAAGGTCACCGGTGAGTTGCTGAGCAACTATTACGCCCTCAAGTTTGGCGTGGACACCCGCTCGGTGCGCTTCCCAGGCCTGATCAGCTACGTGACTCCTCCGGGTGGCGGTACGACCGACTATGCAGTTGACATCTATTACAACGCTGTTCAGGGCAAGAAGTTCATCTGCCCCATCGCTGCCGGAACGTTGATGGACATGATGTACATGCCCGACGCATTGCGCGCTGCCATCGAGATTATGGAGGCCGACCCCTCTCGTCTGGTTCACCGCAACTCGTTCAACATCGCTTCGATGAGCTTTGACCCCGAGGTCATCTACCACAAGATCCAGGAGTACATCCCCGAGTTCGAGATGGAATACCAGGTTGACCCGCTGCGCCAGGGCATCGCCGACAGCTGGCCCAACAAGCTGGACGACACCTGCGCCCGCGTCGAGTGGGACTGGAAGCCCGAGTATGACCTGGACGGCATGACCAAGGACATGATCGAGAAGCTGCGCATCAAGTTCGGCCTCAACAAGTAACGTCAACACGATGAAAAAGTGCCTGTGCCTGCTGATGCTCGCATGCATCCTGTTGTTGAGTGGATGCAACGGCAACAGCTACAAGCTGGCCAAAGACTATCAGTCGAGGGACTCCTTCGGGTTCCTCGTCTTTGTCAGCGAGTCGGGCAAGCAATATGATGACTTGTGGGTCAACATCTCAGGACTCGACAAGACGTTCCTCGCCTCCACGGCCCAAATTGTTGACGGCGAAGTCAAGGGCATGCGTTACGGAGCCCAGCAGGGCACAAGAATGCTGATGATACGCCAGCAGAACGAACGCCTGCTCTTCCACGACGTCGTGGAAATCCGCGCCGGCGAAGACACCATCATCAAGTTCAAGGACTGACACCAATTCCCAAGATCAATAACAAACACAGCCTGCCGATTATCAGCAAGCTGTGTTTATTATTATTAAGTTCTCGGGCGATAGCCCGATTCCATTTCCCGTGCATTAGCTTTGCAAAGGGGTCTTACTGACGCAGGATGTCGATGAGCTCGGCGACGCCTTGGGTAGCAGGTTTGGCGATGACATGGACCCAGTCGGGGACGGCAGCAGGCCTGGGGTCGATGTAGTAGATGGGCACACCACGCCTCACATACTGGATGAGGGCAGCGGCGGGATAAACCACCAGCGAGGTGCCGATGACCACAAAGATGTCGGCATCATGCGCCAGTTGGGCAGCGGCTTCCATGTTGGGCACCGCCTCGCCAAAGAACACGATGTGCGGCCTCACCTTGTCGCCATAGGGGTCGCGCGTGTCCACGCTGGTCTCAATACCCTTGTCAGTCAGCTCGTCACAGGGCAGGACATATTCCCTCTCCTCGTGCCTGAGCGACCTCACCTTCATCAACTCGCCATGCAGGTGCAGGACACTGCTGCTGCCGGCACGCTCATGCAGGTCGTCAACGTTCTGGGTAATCACCCGCACGTCATAGTCCTTTTCCAACTCGACAAGCCCCAAGTGTGCGGCATTGGGCTTTGCGTCCAGCAGTTTCTTGCGCAGCATATTATAGAACTTGTGGATGAGCGCAGGGTCGCGCAGGAAACCCTCATGGCTCGCCACATCCATTACGGGATAGTTTTCCCACAATCCATCGGCATCGCGAAAAGTCTTGATACCACTCTCGGCGCTGATGCCAGCTCCTGACGAAATCACTAATTTCTTCTTGTTGCTCATAGTCCTAGGTTGATTTAGATGGTTATCGGATATTTTATATAATGTGAAAGCAAAAATAGTAAAATTTTTCTAAAAACGTACACCCTAATCACATAAATCACTATCTTTGCACCGTTTTTTACAAAAAAAGTAGATTTTTCAATGGATAAACTGAGCTATGCATTAGGCTTGAGCATGGGTGGAAACTTCATCGGCTCGGGCATCAAGAAGCTGGATATCAACGATTTCGCCGATGGCCTGAGAGCCATCTTTGAAGGCGCAGAACAGAAGATGACATTTGACGAGGCCAAGCAGATCGTTACCGAGTTTTTCACCAATCTGGAGAAGCAGGGCGCCGAAGAGAACGAGCGCCTGGGTCGCGAGTATCTGGAGAAGAACAAGAACGTCGAGGGCGTGAAGGTCACTGCCAGCGGCTTGCAGTATCAAGTCGTGAAAGAGGGCGACGGCCTGCAGCCCGGTCCCAACGATGTGGTTACCGTACACTATACCGGCAAGCTGATTGACGGCACCGTGTTTGACAGCAGCGTGGAGCGCGGCGAACCCGCCACATTTGCTGTCGGTCAGGTGATTCCCGGCTGGGTCGAGGGTCTGCAACTGATGCGCGAAGGCGCTGCCTACAGGTTGTTTATCCCCTCCAACTTGGCTTACGGCCCCCACGGAACCGGTCCCATCCAGCCCAACTCGACGCTCATCTTTGACGTGCAGTTGCTCAAGGTGGAGAAGAAAGACTAAACCATCCGTTTTTTAACATCCTGAACATTACATTTTCAATCTGATGAAGAAGATATTATCTATCGCATTGGCCGCTCTGCTCATGGCCGGTATGGCAAGCTGCAACAACCAGTCGAGCAGCGAGAGCACCGAGGAGGCAGCCGCTGACTACGGCCAGCAAATCAAGGACAACAAGACCCTGGGCCGTGAGTTCATGGAAGAGAACGCCAAGAACGACAGCGTAGTTCAAACCAAGAGCGGTCTGCAGTACATGGTACTGAAGGAAGGCACCGGTGCCAAGCCCGGTCCCACCGATACGGTGACCGTACACTACACCGGCAAATTGCTGGACGGCACTATATTTGACAGCAGCGTGGAGCGCGGCGAGCCCGCCAAATTCCCCTTGGACAAAGTCATCCCCGGCTGGATCGAGGGTCTGCAGCTCATGAGCGAAGGCTCCAAGTACCGCCTGTTCATCCCCAGCGAGCTGGCTTACGGCTCCAAGGGCGCCGGCGATCAGATTCTGCCTAACTCAACGCTCATCTTTGACGTTGAACTCATCAAGGTCGAGAAGTAACACTAAAAACATTTTAAATATCAACATTCAATTCATTTAAACAAAATCAGTTTTATTATTATGAAGAAGATTTTAGCAATTGCAGCAGCCGGTCTGTTGACCGTAGGTTTTGTAGGTTGCAACAGCAAGGCAGGTGGCAGCAGTGAGGCTATGGACTCGCTGAGCATGGCATTTGGTGACCTGTACGGTTCCGGTATGGGCCAGCAGCTCCGCAGCATGGACTCCACCATCAACATGGAACTGGCACTCAAGGGTATGGAATACATTGCCAACGCCGACACCAGCAAGAACTTCATGGCCGGTCTGCAGATGGGTATGCAGATTGCCCAGCTTTATCAGGGTATCGAGCAGCAGTGCGGTATGCCCATCAACAAGAGCCTGTTCATGAAGCACCTGCGTGAGGCCCTCATGAAGACCACTCCCATGGGCCAGGAAGACATGATGGCTCTGCAGAGCAAGATCGAGCCCCTGCTCAACAAGGCTATGGAGCAGTCGCCCAAGGCTATCGCCAACAAGAAGAAAGGCGAGGAGTACATGAGCAAGCTCAAGAGCGACAAGAGCTATACCTTTACCAAGAGCGGTATCGCCTATAAGGTGCTCGCTGCTGGCGAGGGCAAGAACTTCAGCGACACCGACGTCGTTAAGGTGAACTACGTGGGCCGCCACATCGATGGCACCGAGTTTGACAAGAGCGGTGACAACCCCGTGCCCTTCAACCTGAAGCAAGTCATCCCCGGCTTCGCCGAGATGATCCAGCTCATGAAGCCCGGCAGCAAGGTAACCGTTGTTATCCCCGGCGACCAGGCTTACGGTCCTCAGGGCAACCGCGGTATCGAGCCCAACGAGACGCTGATTTTCGACATCGAGACCCTGGGTGTTGACGATACTCCCAAGCCCGCACGTCCTCAGATGCCCATCCGTCCCGCTAACTGATCCCGATAGTTCTTATCGACGATAACACCGCCCTGGCCAAAATGGTCAGGGCGGCTTGTTTTATGGCATCATGGATGGGTTAGAGCCAGAGCTGGAAGTCCTCGCGCTGAAGTTTGGGGTTAGGATTGAGGATGGCGATTTTGTTGTTGGTATAGGTCTGGCCGACAGGCATGTACCGGCTGGCTGCGTCAAACAGCGCCTGCATCGACTCACTGCGGTTGAGGTTGCGCATCACGATCACGCACCGCGCATCCAGCAGACGCCTGAGCTGGGCATCCTCGACAGGGACATTGACCAGTGCCATCATGGGCTCTCCGGCCGCCAGCACCTCGTCAACAGCCACCGTCGCGTCGTCATAGCACTCTACCCTATCCAGCTGCGATTGCAGGATGCGCACGGCAAGCGCCTTCTGCTCCAGTTGCGGGTCATAGAGGTGCAGGTGGCTGGCATGGCTCACCTCGAGCATGGCAACGCTCTCGATACCTGTGGCGGCTCCCACCTGCAACAGGCGCTGCGGGCCGAAGAAATTGGTCACCCTGAGCAAGAGCCGTGCCTCGCGTTCGCTGATGAGGTCCATCTCGCGCCGTTGCTGACGGGTCGTGCCCCCCTTGATGGTGCCGATGAGCTGATGCAGCCCCTCGTAGGAATAATAGGGCAGCCGCTGGCGCCAAACGTTGCGCACGAACTGATAGGCGTAAGGCGAATGGATACCGAAGCCGCCACTGCGGTGGTGGCGGCTCCAGGCTGTGAGATATTGTTTCAGCCGAAACAAGAGTTTAGACGTTAGACGTTAACTGTTAACTGTTCACTGTTAACTGTTCACTGTTAACTATTCACTGTTAACTATTCACTGTTAACTATTAACTATTCACTGTTCCCTGTTCCCTGTTTTCCGCAGCTTCTTGCCGAAGATGGCGTAGTTCAGGGCCAGCAGCAGCAACAGATAGATGATGATCACCGAGATGGTGGCCCAGGACTGGGTCTTGTTCACCTCGTCGGGATCATACTTGAAGTCGATCTCGTGGTCGCCGGCAGGCAGCTGCAAGGCGCGCAACACATAGTTCACACGGCCCATCTCCACGGGCTTGCCGTCAACGCTCACCTTCCAGCCCCACGGGAAATAAATCTCGCTGAACACGGCCAAACCGCCGTTGGCGCTGTGACTCTTGTAGGTCAAGTGGTTGGGGGCGTAGGAGGTCTCGTAGATGGTGTCGCCGGGCTGCACGGCCTGTGCCTGTCCCAGTTGCTCCTTGAACTTGGCATCGGCAACGGCGCTGCGAGCCGGGTTGAAGTTGTCCAGGAAGGCCATTTCCTCATCGGCGTTGTTCACATAGGTGAGCGAATCCACAAACCAGGCGTTGCCCAGGGCATCAGGATTCTGCTGAACCGTCTGGTCGTCGATGATGAAGTAACGGGCGTTGAGCATATTCAGCACCTGGATGTTGTTCTTGGCAATCTGGTTGTTGATCAGGTCGTTGTAGCGCGACAGCTTGGCGGCATGGTAACCGCCGATGGTCTTGTGGAAGTAGCTGGGCATCGCCTCGCCAAAGTGCTGCACATCCATCACGCGGTAGTTGTCCTTGTCTTGCAGGATCTGGGTGTCGGCAGAACGCGGGCTGAAGGACTGCTCGGGCAGGTCATAGCGCGAGGTGAACGAGTCGGAGTCGATGTAGCGCTTGTTCACGGCATACATGTCCACCAGCACGATACCGGCCACGATGAGCGTGGCGGCCATCTCGTTGAGTTTGCCCTTGAGGTAGGCAAATATCACGATGAAGCCCAGCACGATAACCAGCAGGCTGCGCCAGGCGTCACCGCTCACCAGCGCACCTCGCACGGCGGCAATGGCTGCGTCAACGCTGGGATATTGCTGGATCTGGCCCGAGGCGACGAGCTGCTCTTGCTCCATCGCCGAGAAGTGGCCGAAGATGCCCGGGAAAATCGCCGTCAGCAGGCAGATGACGGCACACAGGCCGAAGGAGGCCAGCAGGGCCACCTTGTGCTTGCGCCAGCCGTCAGGCTCCTTGAAGAGTTCGCGCAGACCCAGCACTGCCAGGATGGGCATCGCCACCTCGGCAATGACGAGGATCGACGCCACGGTGCGGAACTTGTTGTACATGGGGAAGTGGTCGATCATCCAGTCGGTGAGCCACATCATGTTGTGGCCCCACGAGAGCAGGATGCTGATGATGGTCACGATGAGCAGAGCCCACTTGACAGGACCCTTGACGATGAAGCAGCCCAGCAGGAACAGGGCGCAGATGAGGGCACCCACATACACGGGGCCGTTGGTCATCGGCTGGTCACCGAAGTACTGCGGGAACTGGCTCAGGATCTGGGTATCCTGCTGGCTCATTTCGCCCGTGTTGGCCATCTTCTCGGCCTTCTTGGTGTCAGCGAGCGACAGCATGGTGTTATCGCCGTGCTCGGGCTTGATGGTGGCACCACCCTTCACGTTAGGGATGAGCAGGGTAAACGTCTCGCCCTTGCCATAGCTCCACTGGGTGATATAGTCCTTGTCCAGACCGCCGTCAGTCGGCTTGGCATTGACGGCTTCCTCGCCCTTGGGGGTGAGTTCGCTGTGGCCGCCGCGGATGGTCTCCTGGGAGTACTTGTAAGTCAGATACAGGTTAGGCAAGTTGGCGGCCAGTGCCAGCAGTGCGGCGACGGCCAGCGACGCCGTGGCGATGCACCAGCGGCCTATCTTCTTGTCGATGATGGCCTTGACCAGATAGGCGATGACCAGCGCGGCGATGATGAATGCCGAGTAGTAGGTCATCTGCACGTGGTTGCTCATCAGCTGCAAGGCGGCAAAGAACGCGGCCACGGCAGCACCGCCCAAGTACTTGCCACGGTAGCACCACACGATACCGGCCAGCGTGGGCGGGATGTAGGCCAGCGTCATCAGTTTCCAGATGTGGCCGGCGCCCATGAGAATGAAGAAGTAACTCGAGAACGCATAGCCGATGGCACCCAGCACAGCATAGTACCACTTGACCTTGAACGCCAGCATCAGCAGGAAGAAGCCCAGCATCAGCACAAAAATCCAGCTCACGGGAGTCGGGAAGTACAGACGGTACAGCGCCTCGGCAGGCTTCAGGAAGTTCGTGCCCTGGTAAGAAGGCGAAATCTGGTAGGTGGGCATACCGCCGAACAAGGCATCGGTCCACCACGACTTCTCGCCCGTCTGCTCCAGCATCACCTTGGTCTCCTGACCGTTGGCCAAGCCCTGCATCACGTCATTCTGCTGCAAGACATCACCATTCACGTCGTTGGGATAGAAATAAATCCATGAGATGGCGGCAAAGGTCACCACCGCAATCACAAAGTGGATCACATCGCCCAGCGACAATGACCCAATCACTTTCTTGTCTAAATTACTTTTCATTATCTCGTGTATATATTGTTTACGCAATTACAACCCGCAAAGGTACTAATTTGTTTTTAGTTCTTAGTTGTTAGTGGTCAGTTTTTTGTTTCTCGGTAGGGGTGGTGTGGTGGGCGGCACCCGGTGAAAAAGCAAAACGGGGCATTTTGGCCTTATCCGCCGCAATCGGCTGGAAATCAGCTATCGAGCCACTCAACCATCAACTCACACCACAACGCAAGGGGTGGGGCGGAACTGCTAAAAAATGTTAACGGCTTTCTCTCCCCTATCCCGTCACAAAGGTAAGCACCGTCATGGCCC
>Ga0310694_10002584_pt1 | contig 18386 bp, 4 predicted proteins | sample 174DNAGHGhighgp2_FD_203884 | JGI IMG/M metagenome (GOLD analysis project Ga0310694, IMG submission 203884) | Sheep rumen microbial communities from Palmerston North, Manawatu-Wanganui, New Zealand - 1742 DNA GHGhigh gp2 (v2) (version 2) | ecosystem: Host-associated > Mammals > Digestive system >... | reverse complement strand
CAATTGTTGATAGTGAGTAGCATCTCATCCGTAAAACCGTGTTTCCGCATGGTTTCCGCACTGAAGTCGAGGCCGAACCCTGCATCAAAGGCGGCGGCTTTGGAGAGGAACCATTCCAATTCCTCCATCGTGGTGGCTTTGCGGTTCTTGTCGGCGAGGTTGATTTGGAAATTGCCGATCATCCACGGCATTTGTCTCTTTCGATAGAAGTCTTGCTTCTCGGTCAGTGTTTCCACTATTTTGGTTCGCATTGACGCGTTCCAGAGTTGGTTTTCGTTGACACGGCTCAAGTAGTGCCACGAAGTAGGGGTGAGCAGGTCGGCTTGAAGGAGCTTGTCGGGATTGTATTTATGTATCGTGTCAAGAAAACGTCCTATGGCCAAGTCGCCTAGATTATTATAAGAATAGCTTATCAGGTCGTTGAAAATCAGTAGCGGGTAATCGGTCTTGGATAGTTTTTTGGCTTCGGTTTGAGCCATTTTTTCTTGCAACTCGAGGTCGGGAAGGAGGGTGCGTTCGGGCGTGTCCCAAAGTTTGTAAACCGTTTCGTTTTTCGAGTGTGCCGATCTCTTTGTGCCGAATGCGCCTCTAACGCAACCGTAAAACAAATTGATGTTGCCGGTTCTTTCCGTCGTGCGATAGGTGATGAGTTCCTCGCCGATTTGCAATACGTTGATGTTGGCAGGCTGGTCGAAGAGGTCGGAGTGGTAGACGGCAAACTCGGTTTGCTCGTCGTCGATTGACAGTTGGAGATGCAATTCGCCTTGGATTAATATATGTTCCGAAGGTTTGGGCGTGACGTATTTGCTGTCGGTCGAGAGGCGGTTGGCCAATACGGAAAGACCCAAATCCAAACCGGATTGACGGCATTTCTCTTTCAGGAAAGCCGTGTCTTTTGGATTGTAATCGGCTATCAGATAAGACTTTGTGCTTCTTCTGATGCCTGACAAGCTATCAGGAACTTGTGCAAATGAAAACAATCCGCACAACAAAAGACAAACGATGGTTAAAATCCTTTTCATCAGTCGATTCCTCTCAGGTCTTTGTAGAGTTGAACGGCGTAGAGGTCGGTCATGTTGGAGATGAAGTCGATGACGGACTGGAGCTTGGTGTAGGTATCGTCGGTCTGCACCTTGAACTGCTCAGGGATGAGCGAAAGGAGCTTCTTGTTATAGGGAGTGTCGGGATTCAACACGGCATCGGTGAAGTCCTCCATCAGCGTCCCGATGACATTGAAGCCCGTCAGTTCGATTTTCACCACCGAGGGGTGACGATAGATATGCTTCACCGATTCGTCGCGGCATGTCTCCAGCGCTTTTTTCTCAAACTCAGGCAGATGCGAAATCAAGCTCTTTTCGAAGCGGCCTTCCATGATGGCATCGTGGTTTTTGACGAAGATGTCGCTGGCCAGGTTCACTAACTTGTTGATGAGCATGGCTCGGAGAAAAGCCATCCGCTCGTTGACGTCGGTCACGTCGCGGTAGACGTCATCTTTGTGCTTGAAGAAAGCCTTGTCTTTGTTCGGGTCGAAAAACGAGACGAAGCAGCTCTCGATGGCCTCCGTGCTGATGATGCCGCGTTTGTGGGCGTCTTCCATGTCGAGGACGAGGTAGCAGATGTCGTCGGAGGCTTCCATCATGTAGGACAATGGGTGACGGGCATAGACAAAATGCTCGTCATCGATTCTCGGTATGCCGCATTCGTTGACGACCTCTTCGAAGGCGGGAACCTCAGAATAGAAGACATTGTATTTCTTCCGGTTGCCTTTGTTGAAAGAAGGGTAGGGGTATTTCAGTAAGGTGGCCAAAGTGGCGGAGGTCAGCGAGAAGCCTCCTGCCCTTCGACCTGTGAATTGGTGCGTCAGTTGGCGGAAAGCGTTGGCATTGCCCTCAAAGGCGATGAGGTCGCTCCATTGCTCAGGTTTTACAAGCTTTTCCAGTTCCTTGCCTTTCCCGTCCTTGAAGAAGCTGCTAATGGTGTCCTCGCCCGAGTGACCAAAAGGTGGGTTGCCGAGGTCGTGCGCCAAGCAAGCCGAAGCCACGATGGTCTCGATGTCGGACTGACGTTCTTTCAGCTCGTGATGCTTGTTCGCCAGCTTTTCAACAGTTCGGCAGGCAATGGAGCGTCCGACGCTGGCCACTTCGAGGCTGTGGGTCAGGCGGTTGTGGACCATCTGTGCGCCAGGTAAGGGAAATACCTGCGTTTTGTTTTGCAGTCTGCGGAAGGGGCTGCTGAAGATGATGCGGTCGTAGTCGCGCTGGAACGAGCTCCTGATGTCGGGGCTTTTGAGCGGCTGCGCGTAACGCTTGTTGGAGAGTAGGTCGGGCCAGATCATCATAATGCTTAAATCATTTGTCCACATAGAAATAGCCGTCTTCGCGAAGCCCTTGGAAATTCTGCAAGCCGATAGGATATTTAGTCATAACGCCCTAATCTTGTATTCTGTCCGCAAAAGTACAAAAAAACATTAGACTTAGCAGGTTGCTTTGTTTTTTTCTTATCTTTGCCGTCGAATTGATGAAACAAAAGTCTAACCAAATAGAATTGAAATGAATACAGCGCATTGAGCGCAACAACGAAAACGGCATATCATAAATAATAGCGTTAGCTTAATAGCTTGTGTATCGGAAACTTCGATATTTCCAATGCATCGCAGGCGGTAAAGCCAATGCTCACGTGTTTTCACGTGGGCTTTATTGAATTAATTGTGATGCATAGGCATTCAAAGGCCTCCAATACCAATTTAGATAAAAGTAAAGCCTTCGTTTTTATGCCCGCTCGGGAAAAAGATGAATAGTTGAAAACACATAAAAACAAATAAATATGAAAATTAAAAATTTACAAATGAAAAAGGCGTTCCGTACCGTCCTGTTCGTCTTGTTGCTATGTGCAGCAGGAATGACAAAAGCGCAAACCGAGAACATCACTTTTGCCGATGCCAATGTGAAAGCCATTTGCGTGGCCAATTGGGACACTGACGGCGATGGTGAACTGAACCAAGCCGAAGCCGCCGCCGTGACGAGCTTAGATGGTGTGTTTATGTTTGACGATGGAATAACCTCTTTCGATGAACTGCAGTTCTTCACAGGCTTGACATCCATTGGCGAAGACGAGTTCAACTCATGCACCAGCCTCACCGCCGTCTCCATTCCCAATGAAGTGACTTCCATAGGGAATTATGCGTTCTCTGATTGTAGCAGTCTGACCTCACTTACCTCATACGCTTGTACGTCACCAACTATGGGTAACAATGTCTTTGATAATGTGCCATCCGCTATGGTCATTAATGTGCCTTGCCACACTTCTGCAATGTACCAAGCAGCTGAAGGATGGAGTGATTTCTCCAATTATGTAGAGTTTGAATATGGTTTATGCCCCATCCCTTTCGTTGATGACAATGTGAAAGCCATTTGCGTGGCACATTGGGACACCAATGGCGACGGTGAGCTGAGTTATGCCGAAGCTGCCGCAGTGACCAACTTGGGAACTTATTTCAAAAGCACTGCCATCACCTCGTTTGATGAACTTGAATACTTCACAAGTTTGACCTCCATACCCAATACAGCATTCTATGGTTGCACAAGTCTTGCTTCGATAACTCTACCGTCTTCGGTCTCCACTTTAGGCAATGGCTCGTTCTACAATTGCACTAATTTGGCTACGATGACCGTATATGCCGAAACCCCACCGACCGTGGGAACCAATGCGTTTAAGAATGTGCCAACCGATATTGTGGTTTATTTGCCTTGTGGGACATACGATGCTTACCACAATGCCAATGGATGGAGCCAGTTTGCTAATATGCAAGAACCTGGTTCATGTCCTATCGTTTTTGCCGATGCCAATGTAAAAGCTCTCTGCGTGGCCAACTGGGACACTAATGGTGATGGTGAACTGAGCTATACTGAGGCTGCTGCTGTGACAGATTTAGGCGGAGTATTCGAAAACAAAAGTAACATAACCAGTTTTGATGAGTTACAGTATTTTATAGGGTTGACTTCATTAGGAAGCAATGCATTTTCTAATGGTTGGAGCCTAACGTCTATAATCATTCCCAATTCCGTAACTTCCATCGGATATGCTACTTTTTGGTACTGTAGTAGTCTGACCGCAATAGACATTCCCAATTCCGTGACTTCGATTGGCGGTTCTGCTTTCTCTGGTTGCAGCGGCTTGACTTCAATTGAAATCCCCAATTCCGTGACTTATATTGGAGGTAGTTCTTTTAGAGGATGCAGCGGTTTGGAACAAATCATTGTGGATTCAGGTAATACGATGTATGACTCTCGTAATAATTGCAATGCAATCATCAATAGTAGTACTAATGAGTTAATCGCTGGCTGCAAGAACACGGTTATCCCAAACTCCGTAACCTTTATCGGAGTCTATTCATTTTCTGGAAGCACAGGTCTGATTTCAATTGAAATTCCGATTTCTGTTACTTCCATTGGGAGTGGTGCGTTTTCTGAATGTATGAACTTGACTTCAGTTGAAATTCCCAATTCCGTAACATACATTGGAACAAATCCTTTTAGCAACTGTAATAATTTGGCTCAAATCATTGTGGATTCAGATAATATGGTGTATGACTCTCGTGAAGGGTGCAATGCAATCATAAAAACCAGCACTAACGAATTGGTATCAGGTTGTAAGAACACAATTATCCCCAATTCTGTTACATCTATCGGAAGCAATTCGTTTTATGGTTGTACAGGGCTAATCACGATAGATATTCCGAATTCCGTGACCTTGATAGGCTATGGGGCTTTTGAGTATTGTTATGGCTTAACCTCGCTAACCATCGGCAATTCTGTGACTTCGATAGGCAGTTATGCGTTTTATGGTTGCAGAGGCTTAACTTCAATAATAGTTTTAGCGGATAATACCCCTACTTTAGGTGTTAATGCTTTTTATAACACGGGAATCCCTGTGTATGTGCCCTGTGAAAGTATAGAGACATACGCTTCAGCAAATTGGGGAGGTTTTAGCAATTTCATTGGATTGTGTGCGGGTGAAATCACAACCATTTCAAATCCTTTCGACGGTGGCACGGTGATGGGAGGAGGTTATTACGAAGGCGGTGCTACCTGCGCACTTACTGCTATGGCCAACGAAGGTTATTGCTTCTATTATTGGACGGAAAACGGAGTAGAGGTTTCATCAACTGCCACATACAGCTTCATTGTAACAGGTGATAGGGATTTGGTGGCGAACTTTGGAGCGCCGTTAAATGTTACAGTTGCAGTCAGTCCTGAAGAAGGAGGAACCGTAAGCGGAGGTGGGGAATATGGTTACAATCAGGCCTGCACTTTGACAGCTATGGCCAACGAGGGCTACATGTTCGACCATTGGACCCAGGACGGTGAAGTTGTTTCGTATCTGTCCACATACAGCTTCACGGTGACGGAAAATATCGACATTGTTGCCGAGTTCCTGCCGCTTTCAGGTACATTGGTGGGCGAGGCCGATGATGCGAACGTGTATCTGCCAAGCTATTCATATTATAAATACTCCTTGTCACAGCAAATCTATACACCAGATGAAATAGGGGAAGTTGGAATTATTACTAATATATCCTACTTTAATACAGGAGGAACAAAGACCCGCTACTATGACATCTATATGGTGCATACCGACAAAACAGCCTTCGAAAGCAACACGGACTGGATTGCGGTTTCAGAGTCCAATCGTGTTTTCAGTGGAAATGTAACTATGACCCAAGGTTATTGGAACACCATTATTCTTGACACGCCATTTGTTTACAATGGAACTTCCAACCTTGCCATTATTATTGATGACAATTCTTGGAATTGGACAAATAGTCCTCACATGGCTTGTCGTGTATTTAATGCCGAAGACAATCAAGCTATCTTTATATACAACGATAATACCAACTATACCCCATACAATCCATCGGGATATAATGGAACACTATGTTCAGAGAAAAACCAGATTATTTTCAATCGGCAGCAATGTATAGTCAATGTGGAGTCTAACGATTTGTCAATGGGATCGGCCATTGGTTCGGGATGGTATGCTATAGGTGATATTTGCACTTTGACGGCTACAGCTAATGAGGGTTACTGCTTTTATTATTGGACGGAGAACGGAACCGTGGTTTCATCAGAGGCAACTTATTCATTTTTAGTCACAAGGGATAGAAATTTGGTAGCAAACTTTGGAGCACCGATAAATGTCATGGTTACAGCCAGTCCAGAAGAAGGTGGAATCGTAAGCGGAGGTGGGGAATATGGTTATAATCAGACCTGCATTTTGACTGCTACGGCCAATGAGGGTTACACCTTCATCAATTGGACAAAAGAAGGAGAAGTGATTTCTTGCTACGAAATGTATAGTTTCGTTGTGACAGAAAATGTATCGTTGGTGGCTAATTTCATTTTAACACCTCCAGCGCCAGTTGTAACTGAATACTATCCCGACCCTGACGAGCCAAACAGTCCATACGTTAAGGTTCATTGGGCAGAAGTACCCTCTGATGTCATAATTGGTGATGAGATTTCTTCCATTTACACAGCCTACATGCCATTCTACACTTTATACAATTCTTCCCTTTCCGAGGCTCTTTACACGGCTGACGAGCTCGCTGCGGCTGGTTTGACCACTGCCCCGATGACAAGCTTAAGTTGGGAAGCTATTGATGTTACGACAACACAAACCCAGAACAACATCAGCATTTGGATGGCTAATGTGTCTGACACCGAGCTAACTACCACTTCTCATCTTGCCAGCAATATGACCCTTGTCTATACGGGCAACATTGGAATTCCGCCGTTGGGCTGGAACGAGTTTGTATTCAACGAAGGCAGTTTCGCTTGGGACGGCACGAGCAATGTACTCATTCTCGTGCAACGTAACAATGGCCAATGGAGCGGTCATGTTTATTGGCGCAGCCATAATCCAGGTTTCTATGGCATGGCTTACAAGTACCAGGACAACCCACCTTTTGATGCCACCACTCAGACTTATACATTGAACCGCAGCAATACTGCTCGTCCGAACATTGTCATAAAGGCTGGTGGAATGAACACCTACAACCTCTATCGCGCCAACTGCGATGACACAGGTGCCCAAATGATTGCCGAAAACCTCAGCGAAACACAATACATTGATGAGACTTGGGAACAGCTTGTGAATGGCAGCTATAAATACGGCATCAGCGTCGCAAATTCCACTAATACGGAGATTTTCTGGTCGAACTGCATCGAGAACAATTTCATTCCAACAGCTTTCCACTTCATCACACCAGGCAACTGGAGCAATGCCGCCAACTGGCAGTACGGGGCTTTACCCGGAGTCTACGATATTGTCTTCATCGATGCCAACTGCCAGCTCGACATGACCACCGAGGTAGCCGAACTGACCGTTTCCAACGGCCAATCACTCACCCTCCAGCCAGACAAAACCCTCACGGTCACTGGCAATCTGACCAACACCTCCACGGAGGGTCTGGTCATCAAAGACGGTGCACAACTCATCAATGCCACGGGTAATGTGGCGGCAACGATGGAGAAGGACATTGTCGCTTACGGCAACGACAATCCCGATGCTTGGTACACCATCGCCTCGCCGATGGACGAAATGCCCATCGAGGGAAGCAGCTTCGCCATACCGGAATTCGACCTGTACCGCTTCAACGAGAACAACCTTACCAACGAGGAATGGGAGAACTACAAGGGCGGCCTTGCTGACTTCACCACCTTCGAGAATGGCCGAGGCTACCTCTTTGCCAACAGCAATGCTTTCAGCCCCGCCTTTACAGGCACACTGAACGCCTCTTCAGTTACTTATCCCTTGTCCTACACCGAGCGTCCCAACGACCCGCTCAGTGGCTTCCACTTCATCGGTAATCCTTTCTCGCACGACATCTACAAGGGCGCTGGAGCGGCCATCGACGATGCCAACCTAGCTTCAGGCTACTACACCCTGACCAACGAAGGCACATGGCAGGTCCATACCTTTGAAGACGCCATCCATCCCGGACAAGGCATCCTGGTGAAGGCAACCGCACCCACCGTTTTGATGATAGCCAAGAGCACCGCCGTCGCCACTGCGGAAACAGGTGAAGCCAAGAGGGAGACCAGCCCGTTGAGCATCAGCGTCAAGGGCGAAAACGGACAGGATCAGGCATTCGTGTACTTCGGTCGTGGCAACAGCATGGAGAAGATGGGTGGCTTTGTCGCACAGGAGCCGAGCCTTTGGGTCCGCGACAACGGCAAGGACTACGCCATCGCACACGTGGAGAAAGCCGATGAGACATTGGAGCTCTGCTTCAGTAGCAAACAGGTGGGCGACTTCACCCTGACCGTCGACAGAAACGAGACGGAATTCGAATACCTGCAATTGGTTGACCACATCACTGGCTTGACAGTGGATTTGTTAAAACAACCCACCTACGGCTTCCAAGCCGCCGGACAAGAACCTGAAGCCCGTTTCAGCATCAGATTCAAAGTGGCGGAATAAACAATGTGATTTTGTTTGAATAAACGGTCATCTCACGCGAGGTGGCCGTTTTCGTAACATTTAAAAGTAGAAATAAACTTCTTTTTTTTGATTTTTCTTTATTCTATTGCGGAAATACGTATCTTTGTCACCAATACTACAAATATTATTGATATGAAACACAATCTATTATTATTCAGTATGCTTTTTTTGGTCATGCCTTTGATCATGAAAGCCACCCCCGTTGACGAAGGAACCGCCCGCGAAGTGGGCTTTAGGTTCATGAACGCTAACGCAAAAGAACCGATGCGAGGTATTAATGACTTGCAATTGGTAACCACTTACAACATTAACCGTGGCGATGCTGCTTTCTACATCTTCAATACGCCAAATGGTTTTGTTATTGTGTCTGCCGATGATTGTGCCACGCCCATTCTTGGTTATTCCGATGAAGGGCAATTTGATATGGAAAACATTCCAATCCAAATGCAGGACTACATGCAAGACTTTGTTGAACAGATTCAATATGGCATTGAAAACCATCTGGAAGCCGATGAACTAACGGCTCAACAGTGGGAACTTGTGATAACCGAGGGGCGATTGACCAATAACCGTACCAACGAATCGGTAGAGCCTTTACTCACCCCTATCTGGGGTCAAAGTTATCCTTATAATATGTTTGTCCCAAATGGTTACCCCACGGGCTGTACGGCCACTGCCATGGCGCAAATTATGAAATATTGGGAATGGCCGGTGCAAGGAATAGGCTATCATTCTTACGAATGGAATGGCCAAAATCTGAGTGCCAATTTTGGTGAGACCATTTACGATTGGGCCATGATGCTGGATAGTTATTATGGCCAAGCCACACAAGAACAAAAGGAAGCCGTGGCAACACTTATGTGGCATTGTGGTGTTTCTGTTGATATGGATTATGCATCAGGTGGTTCCGGCGCTTTGTTGTATCCCAGATCGTTGATTAATTATTTTGGCTATTCTAATGAAATGAGTGCTGAATACCGTAGGAATTATTCCGATGCTACATGGAAAGCTAAACTTAAGGACTGTCTCAATTTGGGCAGGCCTATGTATTATACAGGTTATCATGGGATGAATGGTCATGCTTTCGTATGTGATGGTTATGATGTCAATGAATTGTTTCATTTCAATTGGGGTTGGGATGGTTTAAGTAACGGTTATTTTGCTATTGGAGCTTTAATATATCAATTTAATAGTGATCATAGGGCAATATTTAATATCCATCCTCAAGGTGATACGACCAATTATGAAATCAATGTTACGGTTAATCTAGCTGAAGGCGGTATTGTGTTAGGTGATGGCTCTTATACACATGGTACAATTGTAACTCTTACGGCAATTGCTAATGAGGGTTTTGGATTCTGCTATTGGGAAGAGAATGGGGGAATTGCTTCTACTGATCCGGTGTATTCTTTTAGTGCAAACTATAACCGTGACTTAGTGGCGGTGTTTGCAGAACCTTTCGCCATAACTACATCTGCCACAGAAGGAGGTATTGTCTCAGGAGAAGGCTATTATTATTATGGAGAGTCAAGCTTGGTAACAGCCACTGCAAACGAAGGATATTGTTTTGCTTTCTGGGCAGAAAATGACAATGTTGTCTCATACAACGCCAACTATAATTTTGTTGTGTCAAGTGAAAGACATTTGACTGCCCATTTTGTGTTGTTGGAAGATAATATTGTCTTTACCGATTCCAAAGTAAAAGCCATTTGTGTGGCAAATTGGGATTCTAACGGTGATGGTGTTCTGAGTTATGCAGAAGCAGCCGCGGTGACTAGCATCGGTGAAGTGTTTAGAAATCATCCTGAGATTACATCCTTTAAAGAATTGCAGTATTTCTATGGCCTTATATCAATTGACAATTATGCTTTCTATAATTGTAGAGGCTTGACTGCAGTGAAAATTCCGAATTCTGTAACAACAATAGGAAAAAACTCATTCAATGGTTGCCAAGGCTTAACGGGATCATTGACCATTCCGAATGGAGTTGTTTCAATTGGCAATAATGCATTTTCTAATTGCAGTCAATTGGAATCGATTGTCATTTCAAATTCCGTAAGCACGATTGGCGGTGCTGCTTTTTCCAGTTGTAACGGTTTGACTTCAATAATTGTCCTCCCCGAAACACCACCTGTTTTAGCTTTAAATTCATTTATAAATGTCCCAACATCTGTCTCTGTGTTTGTCCCTTGTGGTTCGGTTGAGGCATATCAAACTATGGATGGTTGGGGCAACTTTTCAAATATTTTGGGGTTGTGTTTGCCAGGAACCATTACCATTAATGCTGACCCGTCTGTAGGTGGAATAGTTGAGGGGGCGGGAACCTATATTAGTGGAACTTCTTGTATAGTCACAGCAATGCCGAATGAGGGATATCGTTTTGCAAATTGGACAGAAAATGGTCAAGTGGTGTCTGTTGATGCCGATTATAGTTTTATTGTGACCAATGACAGACAATTAGTTGCACATTTTGTTTTAAATGAAAATATTGTTTTTGCTGATTCAAATGTAAAAACCATTTGTTTAGTCAACTGGGATACTGATGGTGATGGTGAATTGAACTATGGTGAAGCTGCAGCAACAATGAGAATTGGGGAAGTATTTAAAAATCATACAGAAATCACCTCATTTGATGAACTGCAGTATTTTGTTAGTTTAATCGCAATAGACAATTCTGCTTTTTCTGGTTGTAATGGCTTGACCTCTTTAATCATCCCCAATTCTGTGACCTCGATAGGCAGTTATGCTTTCTCTGGTTGCAGCGGATTGACTGGTGATTTGACCATTCCCAATTCTGTGACCTCGATAGGCAATTATGCTTTCTACAATTGCAGCGGATTGACTGGTGATTTGACCATTTCTAATTCAGTGACTTCAATAGGCAATTATGCATTCTCCAACTGTAGCGGTTTGGTTGGTGATCTGATCATCCCCAATTCTGTCACCACTATAGGCAATTATGCATTCTCCAACTGTAGTGGTTTCAATGGCAATCTCATTATTTCAAATTCCGTTAGCTTTATAGGGGAATACGCCTTCAGTAATTGTGGAAACTTAACAGGCTCGTTGACCATTCCGAACTCTGTTACCACTATTGGCAAAGGTGCATTTTATTATTGCACGAGTCTGAATGGATCTTTGACTATCCCTAACTCGGTCATCTCAATAGGCAGTTCTGCTTTCTCAGGTTGTAGCAGTTTAACAGGAACACTGACTATTCCAAATTCCATAACCACAATAGAATATGGTGCTTTCTCAGGTTGTAGAGGTTTTACAGGTTCATTGGTTATTCCAAATTCAGTAACTTCTATTAGTGATTGGGCTTTTGATTTTTGTATTGGTTTGACAGGCACACTTACTATCTCAAATTCGGTTAATTCGATTGGCGATCGTGCTTTCAGGAATTGTAATAGACTGACTTCAATGATTATTCTAACTGAAACACCGCCTACATTAGGGACAGATGTATTTAATAATGTGTCTACATCTATCCCAGTATTTGTTCCTTGCGGTTCTGTTGAAGCTTATCAAGCAATGGATGGATGGAACAATTTCACCAACGTTATGGATTTGTGCTTGCCAGGAACCATTACTGTTATTGCTGACCCTGCTGAAGGCGGTGAGGTGACTGGTGCCGGAACATACGAAAGCGGCACGTTTTGTACTGTTACAGCTACACCAAACGAAGGATATCGTTTTGCAAATTGGATAGAAAACGGCAATGTTGTCTCATTTGATGCAAATCATAGTTTTGTTGTGACGGGTGAAAGTTTGTTGACTGCCCATTTTGTATTGGAAGGAAACATTGTTTTTGCCGATGACAATGTGAAAGCCATTTGTGTATCCAACTGGGATACCAATGGTGATGGTGAGTTGAGCTATGTTGAAGCGGCCTCGGTGACAACTCTATCGGTGATAAACATAGGTGAAATATTTAGTGGCAACACAGATATCACCTCATTTAATGAGTTAAAGTATTTTATAGGTTTGACTTCTATAGGTAATAATGCGTTTCGTTATTGCAGTAATTTAATGGAATTGCCAACATTACCGAGCACTATCACCTCGATAGGCAATTCTGCTTTTTCAGGTTGTAGCGGCATAATAGGTCCATTAAATATTCCAAATTCTGTTACTTCAATTGGCAATTCTGCTTTTTCAGGTTGTAGCGGCTTAATAGGTACATTAAATATTCCGAATTCTGTCACTTATATAGGCAATTCTGCTTTTTATATGTGTAGCGGTTTTACTGGCGATTTAACTATTCCCAGTTCCGTGATCAAAATAGGCAGTTTTGCTTTTTATGGTTGCAGAGGTCTGACAGGTTCAGTGACTATTCCGAATGCCATCACTTCAATTGGGAGCGCAGTTTTTTATTGGTGCGATGGATTGACGTCAATGACAATTCCGAATTCCGTCACCTCTATAGGCGAATCAGCTTTCAGTAATTGTAGAGGCTTGACTTCAATAATTCTTCTTGCAGAGACTCCTCCTACGGTATCTTCGCCTTCTGAGGTTTTTTATGGTATCTCAACCTCTATTCCGATTTATGTTTTATGTGAATCTATTGAGGCATATCAGTCATCAGAAGGTTGGAATCGTTTCTCAAATATTGTTGGTATGTGTTCTCCTGGAACGGTTACGGTTGCGGCTGTTCCAGCGGATGGGGGAGAAGTGACTGGTGCAGGAACGTATGAGAGTGGTACTTTTTGTACCGTTACAGCAACACCAAACGAAGGATATAGCATTGCCAATTGGACAGAAAACGGTGTTGTGGTTTCCTACAATTACATTTATAGTTTCGTTGTGACAGGTGAAAGTGTTTTGGTCGCCAATTTTGTCCCTGACGGTAACATTGTTTTTGCGGATGCTAACGTAAAAGCTATCTGCATTGCCAATTGGGATACTAATGGCGATGGTGAACTAAGTTATGGTGAGGCTGCCTCGGTTACGAGTCTCGGAGAAGTGTTTAGAGGAAATACGGAAATAACATCATTTGAAGAATTACAGTATTTCATCGCATTGAACTCTTTAGGCAACTATGCGTTCTACAATTGCAATGGCTTGACTGGATCGTTGACCATTCCTAATTCTGTCACATCTATTGGCAACTATGCGTTCTACAATTGCAGTGGCTTGACAGGATCGTTGACTATTCCTAATGCTGTTACATCTATAGGCAACTATGCGTTCTGCAATTGCGGTGGCTTGACAGGAAGTCTGATAATTCCCAATTCCGTGACCACAATTGGTAATAATGCTTTCAGGGGCTGTAGTGGATTCACTGGCGATTTAACTATTCCCAATTCCGTGATCACAATAAGCGGTTCAGCTTTTTATGGTTGCAGTGGCTTTACTGGAGATTTGACCATCTCCAATTCTTTAACTTCAATAGGAGGCTCTGTTTTCTATGGTTGCAGTGGATTTACGGGAGATTTGACCATCCCCAGCTCGGTAACCTCAATAGGTAGCTACGCTTTCTATAATTGCTGCAATTTAGCTTCAGTTATTATGCTTTCTTCATCAGTGCCCTCTTTAGGTAACAATGCTTTCTCAGGAACAAACGCTAACTATTATATCTATGTTCCATATCCGTCTTTAGATGCCTATAAGACTGCTGCTATTTGGAGCAATTATGAACCCAGGATCTTACCGATGGCCTATGCCACCGTTCCTGGTTATGGCGTTGGTAATGACAAATGGGTGTTTATCGCTTCGCCACTTAGTGACGACGTAGTCCCCACAGCGATTGATAATATGCTATTAGGCACGAATTACGACCTTTATCAATTCAATCAGTCGGCTATGGACGAAGAATGGCAAAACTACAAGGTCGAAAACTTTGATCTTGTCAATGGCCAAGGCTATGTGTATGCAAACGAGGTTGAGGTCAATATCATCTTTAAGGGCGTATTCAATGAGGATGAAACCAAGGTGGTAAGCCTTGAGTACGATGCTGAAAAAGCGAACCCTGGTTGGAACCTCGTAGGCAATCCCTTCCCCGTGGATGCATACATTGACAGACCTTACTATGTGATGAACGAAGACGGCACGGCAATCAATCCCATTGCGGTGCCTGCCTCTACACCCATACCGCCTTGTGTGGGAGTTCTGGTGAAAGCGAATGGAACAGGCGAATCGGTCACTTTCAGCAAGATTGCTCCTGAAACAAAAAAATAGGTTTGGTTGTTGGCGCAGCTAAGAAGATAATTATCCAAGAACAAACGGCCATCTCATTCGAGGTGGCCGTTTTTTTATGTCTACATATTTTCTGTCCATTTATTTTTGCTCTAAAGTTTTTTTGCTATTTTTGTTCGTTCAAAACAGGATTGGAATCGAATCATAATGAGTAGATGAGCAAATTTAGTTTACATATTGGGACAATGACTTGTGACGATGACCATGACCACTTCAACCAAGAGCTGAAATTTCAGCATTCCCGTGGAAGCGGTCATAGTCATAGTCAAGGGTCATAGTCCTTAAGTCACGCTTCAAAAAACATGTAGTTAAATTTTGAACAGTTACGTACATTAACAAAATATTATAACACTATGAAAAGAAGACTTTTACTATTACTTTTTTTGGCGTCCTTCTTCGCCCCATGGACGGCCTTTGGCCAACAATTGACCGTGTACGACGGGACGGCCACTAACAACTACGTCCCCGCCTACATCTTCTACTTCGACGAGTTCACCCGAAGCCAGTTCGTCATCCCTGCCGGCGACTTGACGGCAATGAACGGCAAAATCATCTACAGCATGACGTTTTACACCACTGACTACAACGTTCCTTACACCACCCTTAGCTCGGCCGATGTCTACCTCATGGAAGTGGACTACACCCCGATCAGTGCCTTTGAACCTAAAGCCAACGCCACCATCGTCTACAGCGGCACGTTCGACATCGTGAGCGAGGGCGACGGCGGCACGCTTTCCATTAACTTCAGTACACCTTACGTCTATCATGGCGGCAATCTCCTGGTGGGTATAGAGAACACCGTTGATGAGGGTTGGAAGAACATTTTCTTTTATGGACAAAGCGTAAGCGGAGCTTCCGTTGCGGGCTCCAATGCCAACAGTTTGGAAAATGTGCAGCCCACCCAACGCAACTTTATCCCTAAGACTACCTTCAGCTATATAACATCTGCTTGCACGAGCCCCATAAACCTAACTACGACGGACATCACATCACACTCGGCCACACTTAACTGGACAGGATTTCAAGACGACTACGACATACGCTACAGAAAAAAGCCCCATTTCTTTGAGGACTTCGAGAATGGTTTTCCATCTGGTTGGACCACTATCGACAACGATGGGGATGGATATAATTGGTTTGTTACTACAAGTTTATCTTCCTATTGTCATAGTGGCACGCATGTGATGGCTTCTGAAAGTTGGCACAGTAACAGCAATACTGCTCTTACCCCTGACAACTGGCTGGTTTCACCTCAGATAGAATTGCAAGGCATCATGAAAGTGTGGCTTTGCGCCCGTGACTCGTACTATTCAGACGAGCATTTCGCTATTTACCTCTCCACCACGGGCAACAGCATGAGCGACTTCTCCACCGTCTTGGTGCCTGAGACAATAGTAACAGGAGAATTTTTAGGCTACACCGCCGACTTAAGTGCCTTTGCTGGCCAGCTGGGGTACATCGCCATCCGCCACTTCAATTGCACAAACATGGATCAACTGTATTTGGATGACTTTTGCCTCATCGACAGCCCTGATGACGACATTTGGGAAATGGGTTGGACAACAAGCAATCAACTGTTTATCTCCAATCTTGAACCAACCACCGAATACGAATGGCAGGTGAGGGGTAGAAACTGCGACGGTAGTGGAACCTACACCGATTGGAGCGACGTACATGATTTCACCACCCCATGCGAAACCTTCGTTGTCGATGCAGACCACGCGTTCTTCGAAGGCTTCGAAGAAACGACCTTTGCGCCTGACTGCTGGGGATTATTCTCAACGGGCTCGTATTCTTGGGATAGAAGTGTCAGCTATGCCCATTCTGGTTCTGCAAGCGCATATAGCTTCTATTATGGAGACAACTATTTGGTGTTGCCTAACCTTGAGCTTCAGGCCGATGCTTTGACAGCCCAAATTGCATTCTGGTCGTATAACTTATGGCCAGGTGACTTTGAGGAAGGTTACAACACGGTTGTGTTGCTCGACGGCGACACCGAGACCGTGCTTTGGTCGGCTGAGACGGTAATCCAAGCATGGGAAGAGACCACCATCGACCTTAGCGACTATTTGGGTCAGACGGTCAGCCTTGCTTTCAAATATGCGGGTAACGACGGCAATGGCTGGTATGTCGATGATGTGGAGGTCACAGTGTCGACAACGGCCACCTTCATCACCGATGGCAACTGGAACAACGGTGGCTGCTGGAGCATCGGCATGGTGCCTCCCGCAGGCAGCGATGTTGTCATCCGAGCCAACGCCATCGTCCCTTCGGGCTATGTCGCAGTGGCCGATACGGTGACCATAGACGGCGGCAGCATCACTGTGGCCGATGGCGGCCAGCTGAGGCACAACATCTTTGGACTTGAGGTGACGATGGAAAAGAACATCGTGGGCTACGACGAGCTGGAAGGCAAGAAAAACTATAACCTGCTCCTGTTCCCCTTCCTCGACGCCACGCTTCCCGCTGCCATGACCGCCAGTTCGGGCTACGACTTGTACAAGTTCGACTACAACTATGCCGATGCCGAATGGCGCAACGACAGGGTGCTTGACTTCACGGGAGCCCATTTCTATGACGGTGGCTACCTCTATGCTAGTCCCGTCGACATGGAGATCTCGGTAACGGGCACCACCTTCGATTGCAAAGCCAACATGGATATTGTTGCCTATTACACTGAAAACTTGAGCAATAACTTCAACGGATGGGGCCTCTTTGGCAACCCTTACACCTGCAATGCCTATATTTATCGCCAAGACAGCAATGGCGAGCTTGTGCCGATGGAAGTCATGATATATGACGAGAACGGCGACATGCAGACCATCACCTGTGGGCCTATCGCCCCGATGCAAGGCTTCTTCGTTCATGTGACGGAAACGACCACGGTCAGCTTCAGGGACGCGTCACCCAATGACGAACATGCGTATGTCGACCTCGGCCTGCCAAGCGGCCTGTTGTGGGCCACTTGCAACGTGGGAGCAAACAGCCCTGAGGAATACGGCGACTATTTCGCTTGGGGTGAGACCTCACCAAAGGATCATTATGATTGGTATAACTATCAACACTCCAATGGTTACAGCCTCACCAAGTATTGCAACAATTCAGAAAATGGCTACAATGGCTTTGTCGACAATATGACTGCCTTGCTGACAGAAGACGATGCTGCCACAGCCAATTGGGGCAGTAATTGGCGTATGCCCTCCTTGGAAGAATGGCTTGAATTGATTGACAACACAACACAAACATGGACAGAATCCGGATGTCTGTTCCAGGCCCCCAACGGCAACAGCCTCTTCCTGCCTGCAGCTGGCTACTATGAGGGGACCGACTTCTTTAACGAAGGAACCTATGGACAATACTGGTCAAGTTCGCTCTATAGCGATTACGCATTTATTTCATATTATTTCTTCCTAGCATCGGACAGCTACTTCTGGGTTGCCAACCACAGATGCCAAGGACGGTCAATCCGACCAGTTCGTGCCACGGCACCGATTAATGTCATCAATGGTAAGTGACGAGTTTTTTAAAAAATGTTTTTTCATATCGCTGTGTTGCAACGTTTTATGTGCCAATAAGTAAATTTACTTATAGCTATTTTCGAAATCATTTCTAATTTTGTGTGTCGTAATCTGCAAGTTTATGACATAAGTTCAAATCTGTGTAAAATTGCATCCTTTGATTATCAA
>Ga0310694_10002583_pt1 | contig 18398 bp, 1 predicted proteins | sample 174DNAGHGhighgp2_FD_203884 | JGI IMG/M metagenome (GOLD analysis project Ga0310694, IMG submission 203884) | Sheep rumen microbial communities from Palmerston North, Manawatu-Wanganui, New Zealand - 1742 DNA GHGhigh gp2 (v2) (version 2) | ecosystem: Host-associated > Mammals > Digestive system >... | reverse complement strand
GCCCGCCCCGCGCGCCCCCGGCCCCCCCCCCCCCCCCCCCCCCCCCCCCCCCCCCCCCCCCCCCAACCCCCAATCCCCAATCCCCAATTATTTTTAATTTAAATTAAAAACTCAACACTATTTTAAATAACTAATATTTAATAATTATTTAATAATAAAATGATATATTATATTAAAAAGCAAAATAAATTAGTTTAATGTTTAACTTTTTTATACAAAAAATATAGTTAAAAGAAAAAAAAAATTTTTATATACATGAATGAAACTAAAGATAACGACACAAATATTATTAGCTTATGCAAAATCAAAAAAATTAGTAAGGAAGAAATGAATAAAGAAATTGAAGATATTCAGGAATCAATTCAAAGTCATAGAGATGAATTAGCCAAAATACAAAATTTTGACCTCGAAGCTTTAAAAAAAAGGAATTTTATTACAACTAAAGGGGCTCTTAATAGACTAAATGAAATTTACAATTATATAAAACTTGGTATTCATTTAATTATTGAAGGACCAACTGGTACTTCAAAAACTTTTTCTGTAGAAACTATATGCAATCAACTTATAGAAGATCAAAAAAAAGATTCTTCAAAAATTTCACGTAAAATAAAAGGATTAAAAAAATTTAGTTTATGCCAAGATACAAAACCTTCAGATCTAATGGGAACTTTTGTTGGAGATAGTAATTCATTATCAGGATTAAAATTTCAAAGAGGTTTATTTATAGAAGCTTTTGAAGAGGGATATTGTTTACTTTTAGATGAAATTAATCTTGCTTCAAAAGAAGTACTCCAATGCATTGAAGATGCTATTGATAGTAAAGTTTTAAGTTTCCAAAATAATGGTGAGGTTATTCCTATTAAAATGCATCCAAATTTTTGCCTTATAGCTACTCAGAATCCAAATAAAGGAAAATTTGCAGGTAAAAGACAAGAACTTGGACTTAAATTTTTATCAAAGTTTACAATTATTGAATTTCCTGGATTTACAGAGGAAGAATTATTAGAAATAGCAAATGGACTTGCTGAAGGATTCGGATATTATAATGAAAAAAAAGATATAGATAAAAGAAAAAAAATTATAGAAGATCTTGTTTCTTTTCATGTTGAATGGTCTAAAAATAAATTAATTGAAGATGATATACAATGCTTTACTATAAGGGAAATATCTGCTTCAGTAAAGGCTATATCAAAAGGAGAAGATCCATTTAAGGTAATTACAATAATTTATGGAGCAAGATATTTATCAAAAATAAAAAAAGAATTAATAGCAACTTTAAAGAAAAGAGATAGCTTTAAAAATGGAAATATTGACTTAAATTATAAAATACCTCTGGACTTTCATAATTGTTTTCCTACAAAATCTTTAAGTCAAGCTATTGAATCAATTTTATTTTCTTTTAAAAATGAAAGAAATGTTATTATTTCTGGAAAGCAAGGTACTGGTAAAACTTCATTGGCTTTATGGATTGGTGAATATTTTGAAAAAATAAATAAACATTATAATATAAGTGAAAGTTCATTATTTATATGTACAGAAGAAAATAAACCTTCAGATTTAATAGGAAAGCAAAAACCTCTAGATAAAAAATCATTAGAAAAAGGAGGACAAGTCATAACATTTGAACCTGGTATATTAATTAAGGCTATTCAAAATGGAAAAGTTTGTATTTTAGATAATATTGAACAATTACAGCCTACAGTAACAGAAAGATTAAATGCTTCATTAGATAAAAAATATAATGATGAACAGCCTAAAATAGAAGTACCTGAAAATCCAGAATGGAAAGATGGAATAGATATAAATAAAGATTATAGATTATTATGTACAGCAAATATTGATAAATTAAATAAATTATCTCCAGCATTTATTAATAGATTTGATGTAATTGTATTAGAAGACCAATTAGAGGAAATCAGAAATAATAATAACCAAAATTTAAAAGATTTATTAAAAAAATTATTTGAAAATTCTGTTTCCATAATAAGAGAATCAGATATTGTTGAAGCAAAAAAAGTTGATGATGAAGGAGATGAAGATTTTAATGCTGACGGTATTAATTTTGATGAAGAAGAAGAAAATGAAGATGGAAATGAAAATGGAAATGAAAATGAAAATAGAGAAAATGAAAATAAAGAAAATGAAAATAAAGAAATAGAAAATAATAAAAATGGAAAGAATAATGCTGAACAAAATATAGAAATAAAATATAATGTAGATAACGAGCTAATTGATTTAATATATAATAATTATATTGAAATACAAAAAGAATCTAAAACATTAACAATTTATAATTTATCAATTTTATGTCGAGCTATAAGAATTTTTGATGAAAAATTTAAAGAAATGAATATAAAAAAATTAAAAATAACCAAACAAGATTTAATAAATTTTACTTTTTCTTTATGTTTAAATTATGAAATTGAAGGAACAAATCTTGAAATTCCTTCTAAAATACAGGAACTTATTTTAGATTATCTTCCAGAGGAACCTAATAGTGATGATAGTAAATTTTTTTATAAAAATTCCGAAAAATTAAAGAAATTTATGACAATAGTGCATGCTTCCTCTATGATAAATCTTCCTTTAATTATTTATGGTTCACCTGGAGTAGGAAAAACTGCTATGATTAGATCTTATGGAAGAATTAGACAATATAAAATGGGAAAATACGATAAAGATAAATCTTCTTTTCAAATCCATACATTTCATAGTGGAACAAAACCTTCTGACTTCTTCGGAACTAATATTTTAAAAGAAGGAGGACAAATTGGATATGTTAATGGAACATTAATAACTGCAATAAAAGAGGGATTGATTTTTATTGCTGATGAAATGAATGTTTCTTCACCAACAACAATGAAATCATTAGCAATTGCATTAGAAACAAATATTAATCAAGGAATTTATTTTCCTTCTGTTGAGGAAATTATTTTCCCTTCAGAAAATTTTCATTTTATTGTATGCCAAAATTTTGTTGGAACTATTGGAAGGAATTTAGTTCCAGATTCTATTATTTCAAGATTTAGAGTACTAAATTATCCTGAACAAAGTGAAGAAGATATTCAAAAAATATGTATAGATATTAAAAATAGTCTATATGGTGAAAAAGAAAAACAAAAATTTATAGATGATGCAAAAAAGGTAGGCTCATTTATGTATTTTTTAAACAAATCTGATATAAGATGTGTTCAAAAATGGTCTTTTAGAGATATTAAAAAATTATTTAAAAGAATATATTATCAAGAGAAGCATCCTAAAGATTTTAAAGAGATAAAAGTTCCTTTGAATTTACTTTTTTATATAACTTCTCCTTTAAATAAAGAGGAAATAAATAAATACATAGATGAAATTTTGCTTTATATTAAAAGAAGTGATGTATTCGATATAGATGAAGATACAGTAGAGGAATATAAGAAATGCATTTTAGATCCTCCTAATATCTCAATTGAAACTGATATAAATGGGAATCAAAAGCATTATTTAATGAAGAATAGGTGCGGATTATCTCTTAAGATATTTAATGAATTATTTGAAAAGAACAAAACAAATTCAAGTATTTCTGATATAGATTTTGAGTTCTTACCTTCATTTATTAATGACTTATTTAAAGTGTCATTAGCAGATTCTGAAGAGCCAATTTTATTAACTGGTCCAACAGGATATAAAACATTTTTAGCACAACAATTTATTTCTGGTATTGAACCTATTAATTTAAATCAAGAAACAACAATTGAACAACTATTGGGCAGCCCAATTTTTTTATATAAGTCACAGGCCAAATATTTTTATTTATATAATTTATGCTTAATAAATGGTGATAATAGATATGAAGAATTAAAATTAAAATTAGATCAAGGCAAGCTTAATTCAAATGATATTATATTAAAAGATTCAATATCATTTAAATATGCATTGAAGCATTTAAAAGAAAAATTATTTGATAAATCAAATACTAAATCAACTAACTCGTCAGGATTTTCGGCAAGTGATATTGTAATTGAATTTAATCTTGGGTTAATAATGAAAGCCATTTTTGGTGATAAATCCTTACTTTTAAAAAATTTATCAGAAATTCCTACATCTGAATTAGAAAGATTTAATGAGCTATTTTCTGGATTTACTGTAACTTTACATGAAGATATATATAATACTTTTTCAAATCCCCTTGATAAAGAAATAAGAAATTTTTCTAAAAGAATTAGATTTTTTGCAACATGCTCTCAAGGTTCAGCAACTAAACTATCGGAAGCTGTATTATCAAGATTTACATTAATCTGCACAGAAACATATGAAAAAAAAGAGCAAAATTATGTTTTAAAAAATTTTAACAAAGTAAAAGAATTAAATTTTTCAGATGAAGAGATTAATAAGGTTATTGATTTTTCAGATAAAATTGCACTCAAAATGAAAAAAAGTTTTTCTCTAACACAAATGATAAATGCTTTATATATTGCTTATAATATGAATAAAAATAAGCCTAATCAAAGAAGTTTTAATCTATCTTTTAGTCTTTATTACCTTTCTTATGGATTATTGGAAAGAAGAAAATTTAATAATTATGATTTCGAAGAAAATCTATTAGTTATTTCAGGATTAAAAGAAGAATCAATAAAATACAATATTCCTCTGGCTAAAAATCTAATAAATGAAACTCCATTAGAATTCTATCAAAATGAAAAGGGATATAAAATGGTTAAATCCAAATTAACAAATTTAGAAATTATGACTAGACAAGATTCCCTTTCAAATATGAATATATATTTTTCTCAAAATTTAATTGAAATGGTTAATTTAGTTCATTTATCTTTAATAACACATATTCCAATTATTTTTGATGCTGAGTTAACTCAAGGTAAAAAGACTGCAATAAAATATGTAGTAGAATCATTGGGTTCAACTCCTGTATTTATAAATTTAATTCCTAATATAAATTCATCTGATTTACTAGGTAAAACAAGCATTACAAAAGTTAATAATAATTTAAAAATAGAATTTATTAAAACAAAATTAACTAAAGCCTTAGAAGATACCAGTAATGCTGCTAATACTTTATTAATTTTTGAAAATATAAATAATGCATCATCAGCTGTTCTTCAATTATTAACAAATATATTTGATTATAAGCAGACTCAAATTCCATTACCTAATAATACTTTACTACAAAAAGGTACTATAAATGCTATAGGATTATGGAATCCTCAAAATGGTTATTCAACAAAAGATAAACTACCGTCCAATTTAATTAATTCTTGCATTTATTTTACTTTTAAATACCAAGAAGAGAATGAATTAAAAGATATTTTAATGAAAATAATAAATCAAAAATTTAAAAATACTTCTTTTTCTAATGATGTTGTCAATTTTTATAAAAAATATATGACTACTTTATCATTTTTAAACCAAGAAAATGAAAATACTTTAAATTTAAATGATGTTGATAAATATATTACCCTTCGAGAAGCATCAGAAGATTTATTAGATGAAAATACAATTTCTAAAATTATTTTTGCTTATTGTGTATCAGACCAAGAAAAAATAGATAAAATTATAAACTTACTTGGATTAGATCAATTGAAATTTAATCCAACATTTACACATAACTTTGAAAATCAGCAAATTTATTTTCAAATTAATAAAGATAGTGAAAAAAGATTAGTACTTAATACATATAAAAGTAATTTTACAAATGATGAAATAGAAGAAATTAATATTCAAAAATCAAGTTTAACTTCTCCTCAAAAACAATGCTTATTATGTCTTGCTTTATGCCATAAAGCAGAACAAACATGCTTAGTAGGAGGAGGTGTTGCTTGTGGTAAAACTTCAATTATTAGATATTTTGCTAAAATAATGGGGAAAAAGATAACTACATATGAAATGGATGCTGATACTGATTCATCATTTATAAGTGGTCAGCCTAAAATTTTAGATAAACTTGAAAAGGACGAAATCATAAAAATTTCTGTATTATTTTCGCAAATTAATGAATTTGGATTTAAAGAAAAAATAATAGAAAATGAAGAATTTCAAAATATAGATAATTTCGGAAAAAAAGATTTTGACAATATAATTACCAGAATTAAAGAAAAATCAAAAGAAACAGATAAATATAATGATGAAATAGTATTTAATGATGAATTGAATGATAATAAAGAAAGAAAAGTTCAAAGAAAGGAGTTAATCGAGGATAATCTTAGAATAATTCAGAATATAATTTTACCTGCAAATAGATTTAAAAGTGTAACTTCAACAATGATTAATTCTATGAAAAACGGTGATTGGGTTTTAATTGATAATATTCAGTTGGCTTCTCCACAAATAATAGAATTAATTTCCTCTTTATGTGGTAAATATCCATTTGTGGATTTAATAGAAAAAGGAGATGATTTTTATTTTTCTAGAGAGAAAAATGCAAAAAATAAAATACATAAAGATTTTAGATTATTTATTACAATAGATCCATCATATACTCTAAACACAAATATAATTGACCAATCATTGAGACCTAAATGTATAAGTTTTAATTTGCCTCCTTTGGATTCTAAGCCAGAATATTCAGCTCAAATATTCCATTCTTCACTTAAAAATTCATTGAAAAATAATATCAATAATGATATAATCATTGATAAATCAAAAATATATTTAGCCTTGGCACCAAAATTAGCTAATGTTCACGCTTATGTCTTAGAAAAAAGTAAATTAAATGTTGATGATTTTAGTGGAGGATGCCAAATGACATCCAGAAAAATTAATAATTTTTGTAAAGAATTTTGTGATAATTCTACTTTATTAAAAGACCAAATAATAGATGGATTAAGAGCAATATATTATAATACATATATTAATCATGAAATAAATCAAAATGGTAAGGAAGAAAAATATATTAATTTTAAAAATGATATAATTAAAGAATTTAAAAAAGATTCTAAGTATTTTTTTGATGATATAAATATAGAAGATCAATATGAAGATTTACTTAATATTTTGAGAGATATTCAATTAATCTGTGAAGGAAAAAAAAATCAAATTAGATTCGATTTTGGCAAATTTTTAAATTATTGTTTAGAAATAAAAATATGTGATTTAAATTACATTTTATCTCATATTATAGATACCTTCGAAAAATTTATCAATAAATCAACAAATATTAATGATGAAAAAAAACTTGAATATGGTCAAATCAATTTAATAAAGTCTATTTTTGAAGAAATTAAATTAAACAAAAGTTATTTACTAGGTCATGAGTTGGAACTTCTTCTAAATGATAAATTATTACTTAAAAACGAAAATATGATACAATCAATTTTTAAATTAAATTTACTATCAAATATTTTAACAAAAGATGAATTATACTATTATCAAAAATATAATTATCAAAAAGATTATTTATCACTATTTAATAATATAAATATAAATATTCAAAAACTAAAAAAAGAACAAAATATTAAAGTTTTTGCTGAATTTTTATTAGAGTTAAAGAAAAATCCTGATATATATGAGAATATATTTCCAAACGCGATTTTTAAAGGAACCAATATAGAATTTATTAATCATATTATTCCTCTAGTTATAAAAATAATAAAAGATAAATCATTTATTTTATTTAAATTCCCTAATAATAATGATATAAAAGAAGTTAGTTTTGGGAAAAAAACTAAAAGTGGATTATATACTGAGGTAATTTTGGAAAGTGATGATCTTTTATTTTCTATAGGAAGTAAAATTTTATGCTTTAGTAAGAAAATGCAAGAAGAACTGAAAAGCAATAAAAGGGAAGAAGTTTTTTATTTTTTGAGATTGATTGAAAAGTTTTATAATACAAAAGATATTACTAAAAGTATGAAAGATCAATATAAAAAAGAATTATCAATATCATCAAATATAATTCAATTAAAAGAAGATTATTTTAATTTAAAATATTTTTTTAGAAATGATAATGAAAGTACATTGATAGGAATGGCAACAAGTCTTTGTCTAAATACTAAAAAGGAATTTATTGATATTATAGAGCCCTATCTTTTGATTTGTGAAAGAGATATTATAAGATTTATTAAAATATTAATATTTAGTTTAATTCCAAATATAACTTATGAAAATTATTTTGAAGTTTTGGATAAAGTAAATAGATATATTAAATCATTTTCTTCATTTTGCCCAAATCATTCATATCTTTGGAAAAGTATAAATGGAAAGCTGGAAATAGATACTGATAGTTTATCTAGAATTAAAAAAGAAATACAAATAGAAAAAAATGATTTAAAAAGAATAATTACTGTTGAAAAAGAATATTTTAATATGGAAGTTTATGAAGAAATTCTAAATAAAGAAGAAGATAATATTGCTATTTTAGAGAGTAAAGAAGAAAGCAATTTAGAACAAAAAGAATTAAAGATCAAATTTGATAAATTAATTAGTATTTTAAGAAATCATATATTTAAAGATAAAAATTTGGACTTATTTTCTCAGGGATTAATATCAGAAATTCAAAATATTATTAAAAGAAAAATGAGTAGTGAGATTTATGAAAATAAAAATAAAGAGGTTGAAAACTTAATAGCTGAAGATAGTAAAAGTGATAAAACTAAAAGTAATGAAGGAGAAACATTTATATCTTGGCCAGAATATACTTCAAATATTTCATCAGATGTAAAAAGTGATGATATTAAGCTAATAGAGCATCTTATATGGTATTCTTATTATTATTCAATATTTCTTTCAATAAAAGAAGAAAAATTAGATGATCCTACTAAACAAAGAGAAAAAATAAAGAAAATTATGGAGAGAAATGATCAGACAATGAAAAATTTATCTAAATATTTAATATCAGTTATATCTAATGGAGATAAAATAAAGGATGAAATTGAAGTAATGTTTTCAACTTTAAATTCTGAGTTCATTAGAAAAATTGAAAAAGATAATTTATTATCTCAAATATTTAATTTACCTACAATAATTAATGAATATAAAAATAGGAATAAAAAAAAAGAATACTTTTATAATTGGTTAAATAGTATTTTATCAAAATATAATTCAACTTTCAAATTATATTTGCCTAAATTCACAAAATCTGATATTTTTTATTTATATTTGCAATGTGACAAATGCATAAAGGAAACAGATGATTTTTCTTCAATTTCAAAAATTATTTATAAGCCTGGAATAAGTCTCTCTGATTTATCAATAAGAAGAGATTTTTTTGGTTATTTAAGAGAAGAAATCAATTTAAAAAATATTCAAAATAATACAGATTGTATTGATAATATTGCAAAAATTATTTATAATAAATTATTTGATAAGAGAAATTCCCCTTATTTAAATGGACATGAAAATCTAGTTAATAAATTTAATGAGAAATTGAATGAAATAGAAAATATAATTGAAGAATTAAATAAAACTAATAATAAAAATTTAACTAAAGGCGAATTAATAAGCATAGAGAAACAAAAAAGAGAAACATTAGAAAAAAAAAGTTTAATAATACGTATATTAAATAGTTTGGATTTGGCACCTAAATTAGATAATAGTATGATATCTAATTTAAAACTTACTTATGATGATGATAAAATAGTTGATTTTAAAACTTGGGATAAAGATAAAGAATTATTATTATGTAAAAATCCATCTATACTTTTTTGGCTTTCAAAATATAATAATTATGCTGAGAAATTCCCTAGTTTTAAATCAGATGAATACTCTATTGATTTCTGGTTTTTTTGCTTTAGAATTTTATCCTCATATAATTGTATTAAATGTGATATTCCTGTCCAAAAATATTGTGATTATATAAATCAATTAGTTATTAAGCATTTTGAAAGCAATAGTGGGAATGATTATAATTTTGGAAAAGATTGGGTAAGTTTAATGATTAAAAATCCTTCTAAAATTAAAAATAAAGAAATTAGTAATATTTATAATTTTCTTTATATTTTATTATCTGATAAGAAAGAATTTAAAAAAAATATTGAGAATGAAAGAGAAGAGTGTTTAAAGGCTATTATAAAAGCTCTATATAAAAAATTGTTTGATAATAAATTATTTGATTTTATAAATGGTAATAATGCAGATGATATAGATAATAAAAATTTAATCAATTTTTTTATGAATCCTAGTCATTTCATTTATCAAAATATAGAGCATAAATTTAAAAATATTTTAGATAAAATCAATAATACCTCTGAAAGTTTGATTCAAGTTTTTGAAAATTTTAAGTCAGTTATTCCAGAAAAAATTGAAGTTATAAGACAAAAAAGTGAAAATGAAATAAAATTGCTAAAAGAAATATATATAAAAGAACAAAAAATTATTAATGAAATTCAACTTAAAGATAATATTAATAATGCAAATAAATGTAAAGAAAATTATATAGATTCTCTTCAAAAATTTATAGATTCAGAAAATAAAGTATTATATAAATATGAGCCTAATGAAATTAAATCAATTATAGATGAAATATGTTCTTTAAATAAAAAAATAAATAAATTACAAAATGAAAAAAAATCTGAGAATAAAAACAATAAAACTTTAATAAATATTTTAAGTAAGATTAAAGAGCAAAAAGTACTATTAAAAAAAAAAAGTGACAATTCAGTATCAGACTTTTCAAAAGAAGCATTGATTAAATTACTCAAAAACAAAGAAAATATTATGGAAGAATTATTGGATAAAAATAAAAAATCTATTGAATTTAAAAAAATAATACTTAATGATTTTCTTAAAGATAAATATTACTTAGTTAAAACATTAAATAATAAATGTTCAATTTCAATTATATCAAAAGAAACGGAATTTTATTTGGATAAAAATGCAACTTTTAAATTATATAATAAAAAAACTTTAGAAGAAGATAATAATGCTTTCAAAAATTGTTCTATTGAACATTTTAATTCACTTAATGAATCATTTGATATAACTAGTTTTTATCAAAATGAAAGTAATAAACCTATAGACGATACAAAATCTAAAACACTTATTTTTGGAGAAAAATGCATTCAAATAAATGATTTCATTAAAAAAATGAATCAATATTCTTCTAATATTGGAAATTTAAAAAATATAATAGAATTACTCAAAGATTTATCTATAAATTATAATTTGAAAAATAGTAAGGAATATAATAGAAAAATAATTGCAGGATTAAAGAATATTGAATTGCAAAATAATGACATTATTAAATCATTGTCTTGCAAATATAGTGGAAATGGAGGAGAATGTAAAAATATCCAAGGATTATTAGATGATTTTAAGAAACCTTTAGAACAATTCATTGACCAGGTAAATAACTTTAATGAAGAAATTCAAAATATTTCTGATTTTTGGAGTAATTTTAATGAATTAAACTCAGAAAAAGATTTGTTCTCAAATGATTATTCTTTCCCTAAAATTATTGATTTAACAAATAAAAACTTTTCTTTTGCAGGATTAAATCCAGATTGTGAAAATTTATCACTTCCATTAGTTTCATTGGAACAAAATGTAATTACTTTCAATCCAGAGAAAATTATATATCATTTTGGAAATATATGCCCATATTTATATAAAGATAAAATAGGATTTAATATATTATGCTTTATTGACCCTAGTGAAAAAATAATAATTGAATCTAATAATAAAGAAGAAGTAACCTGTATTTCAAATTTTAATAATTCATTACTGAAACTATACATTACTATACCTGATTTGGAAAAAGAAGAAACACAAGAAAATAAAACAATATGTGGAAGTTTAATTTTCAAAAGTGAAAATGGAAATATTGAACGAAAGGAGCTACCATTTGAATTTTCTTTTAATTTAATACCACTTATTTTATATTTTTCTAATACTAAATATAAATTATTGAAAAATATAAATGACAATAGAGAATTTAAATTAAAAGTTGACAAAGTTTTTTCAGGTGAAGAAATTAGATTTGATATTAAATATTATCATCTTTTACAATTACCAACATTTGATGTAACATTACATAATAACATTGATAATGAGGCTGATAAACCTTATTTGAGAAAAAATTTAGATGATGGCTATTTCACTATTACAATTCCAGAAGAAAAAAAATTGAAGTTTAAAAAACTTTCTTGTCATTTATATGTTTATTTCAAAGGTACATTTAAAATTAAAATAATAATTAATGCAATAATTATTCCGTTGGATTTTTCTTTTTATATATATGATTTCTTTGATAAGACTTTTAGAAATGATTCAACAATATTTTTAAATGATAAAAATTTGCCACTAGAAATACCTTTAATTTTTAGAATTGAAAAGCCATATCAAGAAAAAGTAAAAGGAACTTTAACATTTGAGTCAGATAGTAGAAAAGGTTTTGTATATAAAATAAATTCTAATATTAATAATATAGATATAGAAGAATATTTGATAATTAATATCACAATTCAAAATTTTAGCATAACAAATAAATCAGAATTAATTAGAGTATATTTAAATATTAACAATTATAGGAAACCAATTAATATAAAGTTTGAATTTAAAACAGATTGCCAAAGCATAGATGAATTAAAGAAATTTAAAACGTTTCAAAATTCTTTAGGAAATTGGGAAAATTTAAAATATGATGATTTAAAACCAATAAAATGTACATATACAATGCTTGGCCTTTCTAACTTTTATTCTTCTGAAAATCTTCCACACTTTACTTTTTTATATGAAAAGAGAAAAAAATTTGTGGTTACTTTTATAGACTATGAAATTATTAAAAATTCAAAAAATTCAATAAAAGAAAAGATTTTTGAATCTAAGGAAAAAAAAGAAGATGGTTATATGTATAGAGCAATTTTTGCAATTTATAAAAATAATGAGAAAGATAAAGAATATTTATTATTTTATCCATATGACTATTCATATGATAAAAATAAAATTAAACTATCTGATATACAAAATTTGGAAAAAAATTTGAATTTAATGGAAAAAAATTATATTAGCAATAATCAAGTGTTAAAAGATAATCATCAATTGTTTAATATATTTGAAAATTATGAAAAATTTGTTAAATATTTGTTGGATAATTTTTATAATTGTAAAATTATAAAAGAAAAATTATTTAATGGCATTAATCAAGATAATTATAATTTAAAAGAAAATAAATATAAATTTATTCTAAACTATTTTGATTTATGCCAAAATTATAAAGATTATGACCAAATTTCAATATTTAGTTTTCATAAAATTGATGATAATATATTAAAACAATTTCAAAAAGAAACCTATTGTTTAAAAGATTATGATAAAATTAAATTTGATAAATCAGAGGAAGAAATAATAAAATTAAGGACAGAATTTGAAAATAGCATTATAATTAATAAAAATAAAAATGAAGAAATTTTGAATAATATAGAAGAATCTGATGCATTTAAAATATCCCAAATTTCTAGTGAAAAAGAAGATAAAAACGCTGATTTAAAAATTTTAAATAATAACAATGATTCAATAAATGTTTCTTCAAGCAAAAAATTTGAAATTAAACTTCCTGATATTGATATTAATAATATTGTTACAATTAATGATGCTGTACATTTATTATCGTCATCATTTCCAGTCATTAGAATTTTGCCTATATTTTTAAGAAATTCATTTAAATTTGAAGAAAAAGATAATGAAAATATTGCAAAAAAGATCTTTTTAAAATTATACTCAATATATATGAGTGTAAACAAATGCCAAAATTGCTTTATAAGTAATCAAATTAAGGATTTTATTCAATCTTTCAATTTATTAATTTGTAAATTAAAGAAAGCACGTGTTAATTTTAGTTCAATTTTACCTGACTTTGAATTTAATATTAATTCAAATAATCAAAGCTTTATTGATTTTCCAGATATCCAAATAGGCTTTGATTTAGAAAAACTTGAAAAATGGGAAAAAAAAGAAATTGATGAAAATACCGAAGAAAGTCTATCAGATAATATTTTATCTTTAAAAAATGGTTTATTACTAGGACAAGAAGACCAATTACAAAAAGCTAAATATAGAAGGGTAAATACTATGACCAATATATCAAATCAAGATGAAATATCAGAAGTAGAAAATATGGGAGATGAAAAAGAAAATGAATTAAACGAACAAGAAAAAGAATTAAAAAGAAAAAAGGAAGATATGAGAAAAAAAGAAGAAGAAAAAGAAAATGAAAGACTTATGAATGAATTTAATAAATATGCATGCTTAAATATTCAAAATGATGATAATGATGCTCAATTTAATAATAATTCTGATGAAAATACCGAAGAAACAAGAAAAAAAAGTGATAATGAAACAACAGGAAGTAATGAAGAATATTTTAACAATAAATTTATTCCTCCTTCACAATCACAAATGAAAGAATTAGTTGAAAACTTTAAAGAAGAAGATGCATTTAAGATTATAATTGAAAAATTATTATCTTTCAAAGCTCCATATCCTTCATTGGATATTGGAGAAAATTTTAAAAGTTATAATATAATTCACATAGATGATAAAGCAAATACTAAAGATTTTCCTGTTAAAGATTTAATAAAGTTAAGTTATGATATTTCTGCTTATTTAATTTCTGTATCAACATTAGATACAGTTCCATATAATCAATTATGTGTAAATATTTTATTTGATGTTTCCTTTTTTATATCAGATGAAAATAAATTATTTAATATGTTTTTACTTTGTTGTGTAATAACTGCCCTTTCTAATATGGAAATTCCATATTCAGTAACACTTATATCTGATGAAAATTTTAAATGTACAATTAAAAGATTTTCAGATGAGCATTCTCTTGAAAATATACAAAAGATATTTGATTGCATTTTTGTTAGAAGATTTTATACTAATTTAGCCAATAATACAAAATTTGCAATTAATAACTTATATTATAAACCAAAAGAAGAAAGACCTTATAGAGCATTTATTACTTTTTCAAATGGTTTAGATGAACGTTTATTTATGGCTGATAATTGGGAAAGTAAAGTATTCAAAAGTTGCAGTGAACCACAAAAAAATAAATTTGGTTATGTTTTCTTAAGAGGAGAATTATTAAAAGATGAGAATCTATCAAGAATGGAAACAGTTTGGGACAACTTTGAAAAAGAAAATAATAAAAGACTTAAATTAACAATTATTAATTATCCTGATAAATATGAGCAATTAAATTTGAATAAATTAGATGATCCAAATAATTTAATAGTAAAATTAGGAGAAATGTTTTCTTTTATTTTACAATTTAAATATGATATTCAAGAACAAAAAATTGAAAAGACTAATTTACCACAATTTAAATTGGATAAACTAGATAATCTGGAGAATATATATTTACTAAAGCAAAGAGATTTTTCAAATAGCCATGGAATATATACAAATAAAACAGATATATTAATGAAAACTAAAAACTTATCTTTAACTCTTGACAATAAGCATTATAAAAATTATTTTGGAAAAATCACCAAAACTGATTTAGATGATCCTGATAAGAATTTAGGACAAAGCTTAAAAGAATTAATAGCATATATGAAAGAAAATAAACAAAAATTAGGTCCAACAGCAATTGAAACAGTATTTAAATATAATTATGCTACTCAGAAAGTACTTTCTACACAAGGTTCAGAATTTGATATAACTGCATTAATTTTCCATTTAATAAATCCTTCTCCTAATCCAAGAATATATTTACAAAAGAAAATTAATGATAAAAGAAAATATAGTATTTATATAGTTGTTGATTCTTCTTATTCTTGTTATAATGATTTATCTGGTAGCCATGCTTTTCAAACTTTAAGAGCCTTATTAAGTGCAGTTAATATATATGAATTACCTTCTCTCAATTTAATAGTTTCTGGTGAAAAAGAACCTTATGTATTATGTTCAAATATTCCTACAGTTCGAGCTTTAAAAAATAATTCTAGTTTTTGGGAAAGCTTTTTTAAAATTATTCAAAAAAGAAATATTAAAACAGATTTATTTTCAGCAATATCTGCTGCTTATGATTTAAAAAGATTACATCCTGAAGATTACCCTTCATATCTTTTTGTATTAACAGATGGTCTTTATGATAAAACAGAGCAACAAAATATAATTAATATAATAGGAGCATGCTCTAATTCAGGAATGAATATTTTTGGAATAGGAGTTGGAATTTATCCTAAATTAAATGACAATTTATTTCCACAAGTTGTTTATTGCGAAAATCCAAATGATGTTATGAAAGGGATAGCTTCCTTTATGGGAGAAAATCTTTCTTCAAGATTAGATGAAATAAATTTGATGTTTAGTGGTGAGAATAATTTAAATAAAATTAGTGATATATTCAATTCTTTGAAATCAAATATTAATTCACCTATTTTCAATAGTCTAAAAGAAGAATTAGAAAATATAGATGTTGGACAAGAGGCAATGTCTTTCATTATAAATGATAATAAAAATACTAAAACAAATAAGCAATTATTGAGAAAGGGTGTTTTAAAAGGTCAAAAAATATTATTAGTTATGCTTTGGGATTGTTCAATGAGTAATTCAGAGAATTATAGAGTTGATCCAGACTATATTGTAAGCCCTTCACCTGGAAATAAATTTTGTTTAAAAGATGCAGCAAGTTTTTATGGTGTAGAAATCAAAATTGTTCAAAATTATAAAGATGCTATAAATGAAATTACAAGAGAAGAAAAAGGAAAATGTCCATATTATTCAATATGGGTTATTTGTGGCCCACCTTACAGAATTTTGCCTAATGAAAATGATGATCCTGAACTAATAGGACAATTTAATGATCTGCTACTTAAATTTTGGGAAAATAAAGGCTCTTTAATTTTTTTGGCTGAAGGAACACCTTTATGCTATCAAGTTAATCTTTTCCTCGAAAATGCTGAATTTCCATCATATGGAAAATTAAATTTTAGAATTGGTGGCGAACAAAAGGCAGATAAAAAGTTAAAGCCTGATGATTCAGGTATATTAGAAAAAAATGGTACTTATAATAGTAAAATAACTTTAACTGCAAAAAATGAAAAAGTCAAAAAGAGTATTGTCAGAACTACTATAGCTCGAGGCATGGGAGATATGTATGAGGGTGATACTATATCATATGCATGCTCATCTAAAAATTTCGATTATTTAAATAAAAATTTAAAACCTATTACAAATACTAGTGAGTTGAAGCCATTTACTAGCTTTATCAAAAATACAGATGGAGGAATTAGTTGCTTATTATATAGTGATGATTCAAATGAAAGAGGAGATATTGTTATTTATTGTGGATTCACAATTTGTTTTACCGATATGAAAAGTGAAGATGATTCATATAAATTTTTCCAGAATATTATTGGTTATACTGCAAGACCTGAAATACATTTAATTCTTGATAAAGAAAGCCCTTTTGAATGGAGACCTAAGGTTGTTCATAAGCCTAATAAGCCAATTACATCTTATAAATTCTCAGAAATTCCTAAATTAGTTATAGAAAGAGTGAAGCCTTCATCATCTTTAATTAATTTATTTTGTTTTGATAATTCTGGCTCAATAAGTGGTATTTCTGATATTTATTTCAATACTTGTAATAATATTATAAATGATTTTTATAAAAATGGAGATAAATTTTATTTGTGGAGTAGTTCATATTATTCAAAAACTTATAATGAAATTATATCTTGGATTAATTCAAAAAATGCATCTGGAGGAACAAATTCTGAATTAATTGCCCAGATAGCTAAAGAAATTGGAAATTATTCAAATATTCATTTAATATTAGTGACTGATGGAGAAGTTTCAGAAAGTAATATTAAAAAAAGTGATGATTTAATGAAACAATATGGAATTAAATTTGGGTATTTTACTGGTTATATAGTTGGCCCAAATAGTAATTATTCTGTTTTAGCTCCTTATGCAAGAGATTCAGAAAGTCAATTTATTTCTGTAAGATATAATAATAATAAAAAAATAGAAACATTAGTTGAAAAATCTGTGACAAAAGCTGATATTAATGCATTAAAAAATTTAGAAAATATAGATGATTTTGATAAATTCAGAGAAAATATTGGAAGAATTAGTAAAGCAATTATAGCTTTAATGATGGGTAAAAAAAATGATGACGAATTAAAAAATAGAATTGAAAATATGAAAAATAGAATATATAATAAATTAGATGCTAAATCTAAAGCAAAATTTAATACTTCTTATGATAAATTAATTAAAATGGTAACTGGAGGCTTGAAAGATGCATTTAGTCTTGATTCTATTAGTGGTTTTTCTTTTAACTAATTAATTATTTTAATTAATTTAAATAAAAATTATTTTTTAATATTTTAATGTATTTTATTTTATTTTCATACCATTTGGATGGGGATTGGGGATTGGGGATTGGGGGTTTGGGGGTGGGGGGGTGGGGGGGGGGGGGGGGGGGCCGCGACCCCACCACCCCAGCCCGCCCA
>Ga0310694_10002582_pt1 | contig 18399 bp, 12 predicted proteins | sample 174DNAGHGhighgp2_FD_203884 | JGI IMG/M metagenome (GOLD analysis project Ga0310694, IMG submission 203884) | Sheep rumen microbial communities from Palmerston North, Manawatu-Wanganui, New Zealand - 1742 DNA GHGhigh gp2 (v2) (version 2) | ecosystem: Host-associated > Mammals > Digestive system... | reverse complement strand
CCTCGGCGAGCTGATGTGCGCGAAGGGTCGTCCCGGCTGGCAGCAGATCGAGAGCGCGTTCGCGGCGGCACCGGGACACCTCGCCGAGAAAGAGGACCGCAAGCTCGTGACCGATTTCGTCGATTTCTTCTACGGCGCGCATCTGCACCGGCAGTTCGAGCCGGAGGAGGCCGACCAGCGCGTCGACGACCTCACGGAAATCGCCGCGCAGATTGCGACGACGCAGGGCGGCGTCGGTGCCTTCCTCGACGAGGTCGCCCTCATGACGAACCTTGACGCACGTGCAAAGGCGTCCCTCCCTGCCGACCACATGCACCTCACGACCGTGCACCAGGCGAAGGGCATGGAGTGGCCCGTCGTGATCCTGCCGTGGCTTGCGGACACCGTGTTCCCAAGCGCGCGCAGCATCGAGGACGGCAACCTCGCCGAGGAGCGCCGCCTCTTCTATGTGGCGGTCACGCGCGCGAAGGACCGCCTCTACCTCTGCGTGCCGCGTTCGAAGAAGACGGCCGACGGCGGACAGTATCCCGTCGAACCGTCCGTGTTCGTTCGCGAGATTCCCAAGGAGCTCATCGAGGAGCAGACGCTCTATTCCGCCCCCGAACCTTCCTACGGCCACCGTCGTTGGGACGACGACGATGACGACTACGGCGGCGGCTATGGCGGCCGCAGGGGCGGCTACGGTGGCCGTGGCGGTTACGGCGGTGGTTACGGTGGTGGAGGCCGTCGCGGCGGCGGATCGACGACTTACAAAACGTCTTGGAGGCACTAACAATGCAGCGGATTAAGGAATTCTTCAAGCGGCCGGCGACGATTGCGGTTCTCGCGCTTACCGTGCTCTACGTCGTGTGCATGGGCGGCATCTTCTGGGGCACGTGGTCACTCGACCGCGCGCCGGTGGAGCCTGACAACCCGACATTCTACCCGATCAACGAGTTGGCTCAGTGGTTTCAAGCGCTTGTCGCAGGGCACGACTTCGTCCCCTCCGATCTGATGCACGTCCTCGGCGGCATGTACTTCTGGCAGGAACTCCAGTACGCGCTCGCGGGCTACCTCGCCGCGCTTGGTCTCGCGTTCTATCTGCGCGGACGCGGGCTCTCGCACTTCGCCTCTGCGGCGGGCGGCGGCGCATACGGACTCATGGGCTACACGTTCACGCTTTATTCCGCCGGCCACCTTGGTTGGTTCATCTGGATGATGTACGGTCCGTTCGCGTTCGGTCTCGCTGACCGTGCGGTGCGTAAGGGAAAGTGGCGCAACTGGGCGCTCCTCGGCGCGGTGCTCGCCTGGGCGTCCGCGCGCCAGCCGGATATGTGGTTGCTCTTCACCGCGCTCACCTTCGCCTACGGCGTATGGGCACTCATGCGCGAATGGAAGAATGTCAAGTTCTCCAGCATTCTTGCGGGAGTTGCCGTCACCGCCGCCGTTGCGTGCGCAATCGGCTTGCCGCAGTTCACGCGCGCGCTCACGCAGGATCTGGCCGGACGCGAGGCGCAGATCGCCGCGACGAGCGGGAAGGGCGAGGATGCGGCGGTTGACAAATCAGCCGACGAACGGTGGCGCTTCTGCACGAGCTGGTCGCTCCCGCCGGAGGACACGCTTGAATTCATCGTGGCGGAAGTCAACGGCGGATCGAACGATCCTCGCGTGAGCCCCACAAATCCCTACCGCGGACGCCTCGGCCAGCAAATCGTGGTGCCCGCCAACGCCGCCGGACAGAAACACCCCGTGACGGGAACGCCCCTCAAGGCCGGCGAAACGATCTGGATGCCGTACCGCCAGCACTCACTTTACTTCGGCGTCCTCACCGTACTTTTCGCACTCCTCGGCTTGATTGGCTGGTGGTATTACGCACTGCGCAAACCACAAACCGCGAACCACGAATCACGAATCACGAATCACGAACCACGCCCCACGTTCTCCGACGTGCCGTTCTGGGTCGGGGCGGGCATTCTCATGTACTTGTGCGCGCTTGGCTGTTTCACGCCGTTCTACAAGCTCGTCTACGCCTTGCCGTTCGGCGGTTCGCTGCGCGCGCCGGTGAAGTTTGTGCACCTGCTCGAGTTCTGCGTGGCGGTGCTTGCCGGGTTTGGATTTGAGGCCGCGTGGCGCGGGTTCCGCCGCGATGGGAAGGTGGCCCCGTTCGGTTTGAAGTGTGTACTTGGCGTGTTGGCCGTTGCGAACGTAATCAACCTCGCCTACATCGATTCAAAGTACTGTGCCGTGGAGGATGTCTCCTTCGTGCGCCTTCCGAACGCGGCGGCGGAGGATGTCGTTGCGGCGGGCGGTGGCAAGGTGTTCGTGGCAGTTGCGCCGAAGGACGGCGGGAAAATCATCCGCGATTCGATGGGCGCGCACCTCGCGGAGGTGTCGGAAGACCCTTCCGCCGCAGACATCCGCTACTTCCTCGTCAACGGAAACACGATGCGCGACAACAAGTCGTTCAACGAGTTGGTGCGGTCCGGCAAGTTGAAAAACGCCGGCATTTACGCGATGTCCCAGACAGGCGGCATTACACGCGCCACCGCCGCCCCTCAGCTAGCGCTTTTCGAGAAGCCGGATATCCCCGCTCCGCCGCCAAAGGAAGAACCTTCGCCGGATAGGACGCGGCAGGCAATGATTCTTGTGTCCGTGATCACCACGTTCATCATGCTCGCGTGGGGGCTGTGCGGAGCGATTCGCCGGAAAGGGTGCAGGCAAATTTGAGGTAAGATAAGTGAAAGTCAAAACGATAGAAGGCGGCGTGTGCGCCGCGAAGGGATTCCGTGCGGCGGGAGTGCCGGCGGCGATCAAGTACAAAGGGCGTAACGACGTTGCGCTCGTGGTGGCGGACGCGCCGTGCGCGGCGGCTGCGGTGTTCACGACAAACGCCGTTGCTGCGGCGCCTGTGGTGTACGACCGCGAAGTCGTCAAAGGCGGCCGAATCCAGGCCATCCTCGCAAACAGCGGTTGCGCGAACGCATGCACGGGTCCGCAGGGATTTGCGGACGCAAAGCGCAGCGCGGCGGAGACGGCGAAGACGCTTGGCATCGATCCAAAGCTTGTGCTGGTGGCATCGACAGGCGTGATCGGCCATCCGATGCCGATGGACCGCCTGCTCGCGGGAATGCGGGACGCTGCGGCGAAACTCGCCGCCACGTCCGAGGCTGGCCTTGCCGCAGAGAAGGCGGTGATGACAACCGACACGAAGCCGAAGCAGGCAGCGGTGCAGGTGAAGATCGGCGGGCGCACCGTGACCGTGGGCGGCATGTGCAAGGGCTCCGGCATGATCGAGCCGAACATGGCGACGATGCTCGGCTTCATCACTACGGACGCCGCAATCACGCCGTCGATGTTGCGCCGTGCGTTGCGTCAGGCGATTGCCGTGAGCTTCAACCACGTGGTCGTAGATGGCGACGAATCGACGAACGACAGCGTGTTCCTGCTCGCCTCCGGCGCGGCGGGGAACGCGACCATCGCGTCCGCAGGTCCCGACTACGACGCTTTCCTTGCGGCCCTGACAGCGGTCGGAGTGTCGCTTGCTCGCCAGATGGCGGCGGACGGAGAAGGCGCTACCAAGTACGTGGAGGTGACCGTGCGAAATGCTCGGACGCAGCGCGACGCCGACCGTGCCGCACGTGCGATAGCGAAGTCGCCGCTTGCAAAGACGAGCTGGTTCGGCAAGGACCCCAACTGGGGACGCGTGCTTGCGGCGGTGGGTTATTCTGGCTCGGCGGTGGACGACCGCAAGGCCGAGGTGTTCTACGGGAAGACGTGGGCGTACAGGCGTGGCAAAGTTGCGGACTCGGCACAGTTGGCAAAGCTCGCGCACGAAATGGAAGGACCGGAACTGAAGGTGACGGTCGATCTGCACCTCGGCGACTTCTCATCGACGATCTACACGTGCGACTTCTCGCTCGACTACGTGCACATCAACGCGGACTACACCACCTGATTTACGAGCCGGACTTCGGGACGGCCTTGAGTACGGCGCGAGGGGCGGGGGCGGTTTTCGTCTCCGCCCCGTGCATTTGTGCGGTGACCTTGCGCATCATCTCCGCGATGCGCTTTTCCACGTTGCGGACTGTGAACACCAGGTTCTCCCCGCGCGTGAGGTGCATGAGGCACACGCCCACTTCGCCTTGGAACACCGCACCGTCCTTGCGCGTGCATTTCGCGTTGATCAGCACCTGGTGGTTGTTGTAGAGCGCGTCCTTCATCTGCTGGAAAATCTGCGGGCCGATACCCTTGATCACGTCCGACACAGGCATGTCCCACATCTCGTCTCGCTCGTATCCGAGAACCGGCGTGACGCGCGTGTTGCAGTCCACGATGTGTCCGTTCTGGTCGAGGATCATCACAGCGTCGTAGAGTCCGTTCATGAGTTGGTAGTACAGCACCTTCTGATTCGGCTGCGGGCGGATGAGCGTGGTGGCTGGTTCGAGCGGCGGGGACACGGGGCGTTCCGAGCCGAGCGTTTCCTGCGGCTTAGGGGACAAGGGAGGTGGGGGCGGCGGAGCGACTGGGGCTTCGTTGGATGGCACAGGCTCCGGCACCGCTGGAGCCGGACTTTCGGCAGCGGTGTCGGGCGCCTCTTTAGGTGCCTCTTCTTCCTTCTTTCCAAACCAGAATTTCATCCGTCACAATCTCCGTGTACTTAAAAATCTCACAAGCCCAGTTGGTGAGCCTTCTCCGGGCAACGCAAAGTGTAGCATAAATTTTCTGTTTGCGATAGTCCTAATTGCGTGGTAGAATAATGGGAAAAAAGAAGAGCTCAATAGGCACATGAGTGGAATCAGAAGAGAAAATGAGAGGAACGCATAGATGAACAAGTCACGTCCTGTCTATACAAAGAGCCGGTTGATCAAGGAACTCGCCTTCCGTGCCGGCGTTACGAAAGTGGCTTCCCGCCAGATACTCGAGACGCTTGCCGAGATCATCAAGCGCGAGACGCCGAATGGCCCGTTCATATTGCCCGGCCTGTGCAAGTTCGAGGTCGTGCCGCGCAAGGCACGGCGTCTCCGCAATCCGCGGACGGGCGAGGCGCTTATCCTGCCGCCGCAGAATGCGCTCAAGATTACCGCCGCGCGCTCGGCTAGACTAGCCATCGCGCCGCGTGTTCCGGCTATACCAGCGGCAGAGTATAAGCCGGAACCGGAGAAACCGGAAGTTCCGGAAACCCCGGTTAATCCTGAAACTCCGGCAACCCCTGAAACCCCGGCAACTCCTGAAACCCCGCCGGAGGCTATTTCGTTCAAGTGCCCTGGCTGCGGACAGGAAATAGAGGCTCCGTCTGAAGCAATCGGTCTTGATGCGGAATGTCCGATGTGCGGACGAATCGTCGTGGTTCCGGCGAGATCCGAACCGGGCACGATGTATGGCCCTCCCGTTGGCGATACGCCAAAACCGGTTGAGCCAGTCGTTTCGTCGAAGGAAGCGGAGGCGATGGACCCCGCAAAGCTGAAGAACCGCACGATCCGCATCGATGCGGAGGCTCTTGGCTTCGGCGACGTGGCCCCAGAGAAGAAACCGCAAGTGGAGGAGAAGCTGATTTCGTTCTTCTGTCCCAACTGCAGGCAGGAGATCGAGGCGACGAGCGACATGGCCGGCACGCCGGCGGAGTGTCCCAACTGCGGACTCACCTTCGAGGTGCCGTTCTTCTCCGAGACGGGGTCTATCCACGACGAACACCGCCAGGAGACGGAGACGAAGGCGCAGGCGGCCGCCCAGAAGGGCAAGACGATGCGCATTGACCTCCCGGACGATTTCTAATGCAGTTCACAACCTGTTCATAACTATTAGACATCGTCTTATATTGCGGCCGCCCAATCTGGCGGCCGTTTTGCTATACTTTTCCCCTGTTATGTCAGACCAACTCAAAACGCTGCCGCACAGCGCGGAGGCAGAGCGCGGGATAATCGGATCAATCCTGCTCGACACCACGATGGGCGACGACTCCCGCGTGCTGGACTTGTGTCAGTCGCGCGGGCTCACGCCAGAGTCCTTTTACGAGCCGCGCAACCGTGTGCTGTTCGAGACGTTCCGAGAAATGAGCGGAACTTCCGTGCCGATCGATTCGGTCACGCTTACGAACCATCTCCGCGCCACTGGACGCCTTGAACAGGTCGGCGGCGTCGCCGCGATACAGGCACTTTTGGACAACACACCCACGTCCGCCCACGCCGAATACTACATCGACATCGTCCGCCAGAAGCACCTTCTTCGCAAGATAATCCAATGTTCAAGGGATGCGGAGAAACACTGCATTGACGATGCCGACTCCGTAAACGCGGACATCCTCCTTGGCGAAGTCGAAAAGAACTTCCTCGACATCGGCGGCTCGAACAGCGTGCGCATGGACTGGAAGGTCGCCGTCGAGAACACTCTCAAGGCAATGGACCGCCTCTTCGACGGCGGTGCGGGGCAGTTCGACGGACTTTCCACCGGGTTCAAGTACCTCGACGAGAAGCTGATGGGCCTCAAGGGCGGCGACATGATCGTCGTCGCGGCGCGTCCTTCCGTCGGTAAGACCTCCCTCGCCATGAACATTGCGGAGTGCATCGCTATGGGGCAAGACATCAACGGAATGCCCACTCGCTGCGACAATGGCAAGAAACACCCCGTGCTCATCTTCTCGCTCGAAATGAGCACCGAGTCGCTCGCGAAGCGAATGCTCGCCGGACGCGCCGGCGTAAACACTTGGCGCCTTCAGCGAGGGTTGATGGCGCGCGAGGAGCGCATCGACGCGAGCCAGCGCCTGATGTCGGCCGCGAACGCGTTGCGCGACGCGCAGATATACATTGACGACACCGGCTCCCTCGACGTCTCGGACATGCGAGCCCGTGCACGCCGCATGAAGCGGACGCACGGCATCGAACTGATCGTGATCGACTACCTCCAGCTCTGCAACTGCCGCGAGTACGCCCGCCAGGGACGCCAGCTGGAAACATCGCGAATCTCTGGGCAGATCAAGGCGATGGCGAAGGAGTTGAACGTGCCGGTAATCGTCCTCTCGCAGCTCTCGCGCGGCAACGAACAGCGCAACGACAAGGACGAGGTCCCAAAGCTTTCCGACCTGCGCGACTCCGGCGCAATCGAACAGGACGCTGACGTCGTGTTCCTGCTGCGGCGTCCGTGCCGCTCGAAAACCGCCCAGTGGCACGACGACGAACTGCTCGCGATCGTTGACGTGGCCAAGCACCGCAACGGCGAGACGGGCGAGGTGGACCTCAACTTCTTCAAAGAGGGAACGCGCTTCGGCGACCGTAAACCCGGCACTCGCGGACAGTCCCAGACCGACGCGGACACCGCAGAGGCCGACGCCGCCACGTCCGAAGAGATCGTTGAGCCGCCGACCGACGCGCAGCTTGCGGATCCAGCGCCGGTTTCACTTGTCCAGGAATTGATGATCTAGCCATGAAAGAAACGGAGAATAGGGAAATGAAGAAAACAGCGATTGCGCTCGCGTGCGCGGCGATGGCCGCGACGGCCGGAGCCAAGGCGAAGGGCGGCAAGCAGAGCGAGCCGTTTGGCAACGAACTGCTTGTGCAGGTGAAGTCGTCGCTTGACGGAACGATGCAGCCGTGCTGGTTCTGGGCGCCGGAAAAGGCGAAGACCGAGGCGGTGCCGCTCATCGTGGGACTGCATACGTGGAGCCCCGACTACCGCACCAAGGCCAACTACGCGCCGGCGTTCAAATACGCGAAGGAGCACGGCTGGGCGATGGTGGGGCCGAACTTCCGCGGCCCGAACCAGACCCCGCCAGCGTGTGGCGGCGACCCCGCCGTGCAGGACATCGTCGATGCCGTCAACTACGCGAAGTCCCACACGAAGATAGACGCAAGGCGAGTCTATATCGCCGGCGGATCGGGCGGCGGACACATGACCCTCCTGATGGCCGGACGCCATCCCGAAATCTGGGCTGGATGCGTGGCGTTCTGTCCCATCACGGACCTCGCCCGCTGGCATGCCGACTCTATCCTCAAGCATCCCGGAAGGGGAAAGCGCTACGCGACGATGATGGAAGGCGCGTGCGGTGGAAAGCCTTCTGAAAAGCCGGAGGAATACCGCCACCGCTCTCCGCTCACGTGGATAGACAACGCGGCGAAGGCCGGAGTGCCGATATACATAGCAACGGGAATCCACGACGGCTGGCGCGGGTCGGTCCCCGTGGGACATGCCATCCGTGCGTACAACGCCCTTGCGGAAGAGAAAGACCGCATCGCCGAATCCGACATCAAGGCAATCGAGGACACTCAGAAAGTGCCGGATGCCCTCAAGTACGACGGCCCCAAGGATCCGTTCTACGATTCGCGCAACAGAATACATCTGCGCCGCACGTCGAGGAACGTCCGCTTCACGCTGTTCGAGGGCGGACATGCAGGAAACTATCCAGCAGGGTTGGATTTCCTCTCGCGCCAGGTTAAGGGCAAGCCGGCCGACTTCACGCTTCCGGCCAAGGGCAAGGGCGACCAATCCGCGCTCACAAAGTGAAAGGCCAATGTAGGCCAATACGGTAAACAGAGAGGTTCAATGATGAAAAGCAAGATGAAAATAGTATTTGTGACGGCTGCGGCTTTCGCAGCGTCAATTGCGTTTGGCGGAATGCCGATCAATCCGAAGCTGCCGATGTCGTTCGGCGTCAACTCAAAGGGCGGCAACCGCTTCATAGGCGAGTTCAAGGACATCCAGCTCTCCTTCGGCGGAAAGACGTACCACGCCGGTCCCGCGAAGTCCGGCGACCGGGTGAAACCGTTCCCGACGGAGTCTGACGCGAAGAAGGGTATGCGCTTCGCGTGCCGGTTCGTCACGAAGAACGCCGCCGCCGCGCAGCGTCTCCTCGACAACGTGACGCCGGGCAAGGGCGATGGCTTCCTCGTCGATGTTTATCAGGGGAGGTTCCGCGCCGTGATCGGAGGTGTCTGTTCGTGGAGCCACCCCGTGCAGATTCAAACGGGGCGCGAGACGCTCGTGGAGATCAAAGTGTCCGCAGACGACTCGGTGACGATGTCCGTGGACGGCGATACGCGCAAGGTTCCGTCTGGCGGTGGATTCGTGCCGGCATGGCAGAGCGTGAAGCGCGTGGAGAACGCGGCGCCGCATCCGGACGCCACGTGGAAGATCCGCTTCCGCGAGCCGGCGGCGTGGAGCCTCAAGGGCTGGCAGCGCAGGTCGCTTTCCTTCGGCAACGGCTACTTCGGCGTGTCCGAGTTCGGCGGCGTCGATGTGGAGCGCCTCCAGCTCACAGAGCCGACGTTCCACACGCAGCAGAAGCATGCTAGAAGCGGACATAAACAGGGCAACTTGACGGACGCCGCAGATTTGTTTGTGGAGTTCGGACACAAGGACGCGACGGACTACGTGCGCGAGATGGATCTTGAGGATGCGCTCGTGACGGTGAGGTACAAGGCGGACGGAGTTGACTACGCCCGCGAATACTTCACGTCCTATCCCGACAAGGTGGGCGCGATGCGCTTCATTGCGTCGAAGAAGGGTGCGCTTTCGTTCACGCTCCGCGCACAAGTTCCGTTCCTCGATGCGAAGCCGCCGATGGACAGAACGGGAAAGGTGGAGACCATGGGAAACGAAATTGCGCTCTCCGCGAAGAGCGGCGCATACGGCGTGAAACTCGCCGGGCGGTTCAAGGTGCTGACCGACGGAACGGTTGAACGGCGTGACGGCGGTGCCCTCGCCGTCGCAAACGCCACCGAGGCGATGGTCATCTACACGCTCGCCACAAACTACCGTTTCGTGCCGGAAATGTTCGAGGCGTCGAAGGGGCAGGGATCGGACAAGAACTATGACAGGACGCCGTATTTAGGCCCCGACCCATCCGCCGAGGTCGAGCGTCGCGTCGCGGCTGCATCCAACCTCGGCTACGACGTTCTGAAGAAACGCCACCTTGACGATTTCCGAGGTCTCGTTGGGCGCAGCTCGATTGACGTCGATTTCGACGCGGCGGACATGTCGCTCACCACGCCCGAACTGCGTGCGCTCGGCGGCAACAGCATTTATCTTCAGTTGCTCTACTGGCGGCTAGGGAAGTTCCTCCTTGCCTCGTCGTCGCGCCCAGGGACGCTTCCCGGTTCGCTTCAGGGTTGCTGGGCGGGTCCGGTTCTCACGACTGCGTGGGGTTCTGGGTTTTGGCACAACATCAACGTGCAGATGGACTACTGGGGCGCGTTCTCTTGCAACATGGCGGAGTGCATGGAGGCGTATGCCGCGTTCAACACAGCGTTTCGTCCTACGACTCGCGTCGCCGCCGAGGGGTATCTCCGCCGGGTGAATCCCGAAGGGTTGAAGGTGCCGCTCACGGACGACTTCTGGAGCGTTGGGACGGCCGCGTGGCCGTATCAGGTGAGTGGCGCGCCAGGCGGACATTCAGGCCCCGGCACGGGCGGCTTCACCACGGCGCTCTACATCGACTGGTACGACTTCACGCAGAACCGCGACGTCATTGAGAAGCACTGCTGGCCCGTGCTGCGCGGCATGGCGGACTTCCTCACGCGCTGCGTCGTCGAGACGAACGGACTTTACCTCTCCAAGTTCTCCGCATCGCCGGAACAGCGCAGCAGGAATGGCGGTGGCTACTACAAAACCGTCGGTTGCGCGTTCGACCAGCAAATGATCCTTTTGAACAACGCGGCGTTCGTGCGCTTCGCGAAGTTGCTGGGACGCGAGGACGACCCCGTGGTTAAGCGCTGCAAGGAACAGCTCGCGAAGTACGATCCCGTGCAGGTCGGCGAGTCGGGGCAGATCAAGGAATACCGCGAGGAGCGCTTCTACGGCGACTTCGTGCGGGAGAAACATCATCGCCACATCTCGCACCTTGTGGGGCTCTACCCCGGCGCGATCATGAACCGTACCACGCCGGACTGGCTCAAGGCCGCGAGTCGCACGCTTGATTTGCGCGGCGAGGTGACGGAGGCGTGGGCGCTCCTCCACCGCATGTGCTGCCGCGCCCGCACGGGCGAGGGCGACGCGGCGGTGCGGCTCTTTGGCAACCTCATGGAGGTGAAGACGGCGGATACGCTCTGGTCGATCGCACATGGCGTCCACATCATCGACGCAAACTACGCGGGTGCGGCGGCGTTCGCGGAACTGGTGCTCCAGAGCCACGAGCTGGACGAGAAGGGCAACTTCGTCATCGACCTGTTGCCGGCGCTTTCTTCATCGTGGGCGAAGCACGGTTCCTTCCGCGGACTTTGCGTGCGCGGCGGATGGGAGGTTGACTGCGAGTGGTGCGACGGAAAGCCGGTGAAGGTGAACCTTCGTCCCGGCCCGCACGCTGGCCCGAAACCAACCGTGCGCTGCAAGTGAGGGATGTGATGAAAACGGCGCTGCTGCATTACTGGCTTACAAACCGGCGCGGCGGGGAACAGGTCCTTTCCACGCTGGGGCGGCTGTTGCCGGAAGCGGACATCTACACCCACGCCTTTGGCCCGAAGATGCGAACGCCGGGCAAGAACGGCGAATGGGAAGGGCATCGCGTTCGCGAGACGTTCATTGCGCACCTGCCGTTAGGACGCCGCAAGCCGCAGGCGTATCTGCCGCTCATGCCCGCCGCAACGCGCGGGCTGAATCTGGAAGGATACGACCTGATCGTGTCCAGCGAGTCGGGGCCGATCAAGGGAATCCGCAGGCCAGCAGGTGCGCGCCACGTGTGCTACTGCCACACGCCGATGCGCTACTTGTGGGATTTGCACGACGAGTACTACCGCGACGCGGGTCCGCTTGGAAAACTCGCGATGCGAATGTTTACACCGTATCTTCGGAGGGAAGACCTGAAAAGCGCGGAGTCAGTAGATGAGTTCATCGCCAACAGCGCGTTCGTTGCCGAGCGCATACGCAAGGTTTACGGACGCGATTCAGTCGTGGTGCATCCTCCCGTCGATACAGGCTTTTACGGTGATTGCGAACGTGGCGAAGGCGACTACTACCTTTTCGCCGGTGCGCAGGTGAAGTACAAAAGGTTAGACCTAGCCCGCGCTGCGTGCGAGCGCCTTGGGCGTCGGCTTGTGGTGGCGGGCGGAGGTGGGTTCACACGCGAGGGAATGCGGACGGCTTATGCTGGCGCTCGTGCGTTGCTCTTTCCGGGATTGGAGGATTTCGGCATCGTACCGGTTGAGGCTCAAGCTACAGGTACGCCGGTCATCGCGTATGGCGCTGGCGGAGCGCTTGAGACCGTTGCTGGCGGCGATACGGGAATCTTCTTTGCGGAGCAGACTGTGGAATCGCTTTGCAACGCCATTGAGGAGTTCGAGGGCCGCACCTGGTCGGCGGAGCGTTGCCGGGCTCAAGCCGCGAGGTTTGACAGTTCCGTGTTCAATAACCGCATGTCGAAGATATTAACCTAAAAACGGCAGTTTGACACTGACCATTTATAGGATGAAATAATGAACATAAAAATCATGATCTCCGCCGCGATCGCATTCGCGGCAACCGTAAACGTCGCGGGGCTGCCCGAAGGCGAGTTCCGCAATCCGTCCGTGGCGAACAGGCCCGAGACGTATGTCTTCTTAATCGGCGGCAACGTCGCGAAACCCGGCATCACCGCTGACTTCGAGGCGATCAAGGACGCCGGCATCTCGGGCATCCTGCTCTTCCATGGACAGCAAGGTAGCCCGTGGCCGGGCGTCTCGCCGCAGATCAAGTGCCTGAGCGAGTCGTGGGACGGACTCATGGGATTCGTCGCGGACGAGTGCCAGCGGCTCGGGCTTTCGTTCGCGATGCACAACTGTCCCGGCTGGGCGATGAGCGGAGGCCCGTGGATCAAGCCGGAGAACGCCATGCGCCACCTCATCTGGAAGCGCGTCGACGCCGAAGGTGGAAGGTGCATCGAACTGAAATTGCCGACGCTCGCGCCGTCCGCCCCCGATCCGAAGGACTGCCGCGACGTCGCCGTCCTGGCGTTCCCCGCGCCGACGGGAGACTGGGACCACGCGCTAGTCCCGTCCCGCATCACGGGAAACATCAATGCCGACTGGAACGCATGGAACGACGGGAAGCGCAAGATCGACATCCGTCATCCACGCGACCTGCGGATCGATTTCGAGTTCGCCGAGCCCGTGACCATCCGCACGGTCGAGCTTCCGCAGATCGAAAGTTTCCGGAACTCCAATCGCTGGGCTTACGAACCCGATACGCGCGTCACGTGCGAGGCGGACGGACGGGTCTTGTTCGACCGTGAATACCCGAGCCGCAACTGGCATGACGACAGGCGCGTCACGTTCGCGGTGGACGAAACGACGACGAAGCGCGTCACCGTCACGTTCTCGCCCCGTCACGACATCAAGATCGACAGGGTCTGCTTCTTCAGCTCCGTCCGCAACGACGACTGGGAGGCGCAGGCGGGGTGGACGCTCCGCAGCCTGATGCGCAACCCGCCCGCAAAACAGAGCGAGGCGGCATGGGTGAAGTCCGCCGAAGTGCGCAACGTCACGAAGTTCATGAAGCCGGATGGCACGTTCGCGTGGGACGCCCCCGCAGGGAAGTGGGCGATCGTGCGCGTGGGCCACGTCAACACCATGCGACGGAACGGCCCCGCGCCGAAGGAAGGCACGGGATTCGAGTGCGACAAACTCTCCCCCGCCGCCGCGGATATCCAGTTCGACAACTACATCGGACGACTGACCGGCGTGGGCGGCGCGGTGCACGGGAAGCTCGCGAACGTGCATCTGGACAGCTGGGAGTGCAAGAGCCAGACGTGGACGCCCGGCCTCGACAAGATGTTCCGCGAACGTTTCGGATACGACCTTTTCACCTGGATGCCCGCGCTCTTCGGATACGTGGTTGACAGCCCCGAGGTGTCCGCGCGTTTCCTCAACGACTGGCGTGGCTTCATCGGCGACCTCATCACCGAAAACTTCTACGCGCAGATGGCGAAGCGCTGCCACGAGAACGGCATGACGATCTCCTTTGAGACGTCGTTCGGCGACGTCCTCCCCGGCGACATCATGCGCTTCTACAAGTACGCCGACACGCCCATGTGCGAATACTGGTCGCCCCGCGAGCGCGGTTTCGTCGGCTCGCACAACTTCAAGCCGGTCTATTCCTGCGTCTCCGCCGCGCACCTGTACGGCAAGAAGCGCGTGGCCGCCGAGGCGCTCACATCCGCGCAGCTCACGTGGGACGAGAAGCTCCGCGACCTCAAGTACGTCGCGAACCTCCACATGGCGCGAGGCGTCTCTCACATGGTGTTCCATACCTACACGCACAATCCGCGCACGGACTGGCTTCCGCCGGGCACCTCCTTCGGCACGCATATCGGCACGCCGTTCCTGCGCGGGCAGACGTGGTGGAAGTTCATGCCCGACTTCACGGCCTACTTCGCGCGCTGCCAGGCGATGCTCGAGGCCGGCAAGCCCGTGAACGACGTGCTCTGGTATCTCGGCGACGAGTGCGACCACAAGCCGCATGAGGAGGCACCGTTCCCCGCCGGATACAAGTTTGACTACTGCAACCCCGACGCGCTTCTCACGCGCATCTCCGTGAACGACAAGGGCGAGTGGGCGACGCCCGACGGCATCGCGTACCGCATTCTCTGGGTTCCCGAATCGAAGCGCATGATGCCCGAGACGATGGAGAAGATTCTCGCCGGCGTGAAGAAGGGCGCCAAGGTCGCGTTCGCGGCGCTCCCCGAAAGCATCTCGACGCTGCGCGGCGGCGCGGCGATGCAGGCGCGCTTCGACAAGGCGCTCGCGGCGATGAAGGCGTCAACGGGTTTGACGACCGTCTTCGCGTCCAAAAACATGTACGTGGGCCGTTCGCTTGAATCCGTGCTTGCCAACGAAAAGATCGCAAAGGACCTCGTCGCGGAAGGCGTAGTCTGGAACCACCGCCGTTCAGACGATGCAGACTGGTACTTTGTTTCGCCCGCGCGGCTGAACGAGGGGTTCACCGGTACTGTCGGTTTCCGTTGCGTCGGCGATGTTGAAATCTGGTATCCCGAGACGGGACTCTCCGAGAAGGCGCAGGCCGTGTCCGTGAAGGACGGCCATACGTGGGTTTCGCTCGCGCTCGCTCCGCATGAGTCACGCTTCGTGGTGTTCAAGCGTGGTGTAAAGCTCAATCCATGCGCCGTCGTGAGCACCACGAATGACGTGTTGATACTCACCGGTCCCTGGAAGGTGTCGTTCCCCGAGGGTTGGGGTATGCCGGGCGAGATGACGATTGACGCGCTGAAGCCGTGGAAGGAACTCGGCACGACGGCGGAGGCGAAGGCCTTTTCGGGAACGGCCGACTACACGATCGACTTCATGCTGGACGAGGTTGACGCGGACACCGTCGTGTTGCTCGACCTCGGGCGCGTGGAGTCCCTTGCGAAGGTGGAGGTGAACGGCACGAACGTCGGCAACGTCTGGAGCCAGCCGTACCGCATCCCGCTGACGGGCGCGGTGAAGGTCGGCAAGAACACGCTGAAGGTGTCCGTGACCGACACGTGGTACAACCGGCTTGTGTTCGACGCAGGGCAGCCAGAGAAGAAGCGCCGCACGTGGACGATTGCGGGCCCGAAGAAGGGCAGCCCTCTGCGCGATTCCGGTCTTATCGGCCCCGTGCGTGTGATCCGCACAAAATTCTCCAAGCCTCCTAAACTCCAAGACTCCCAGTAGCGAAAGCAAATAAGAGAAGTCAAAGGAAAGTTAAAGGCAAGGAGACCGTTAGAGTCGCGAGAAAGGTTGGAGCGTAATGAGCACAGCAGAAGAAATCAAGGCATTGAAGGGGCGCGGATGGCTCCTCAACAAGGGAGGCGAAACCTTTTCGGCACGTGTCGTCACGGTGAGCGGGAAGATGACAGCCGAACAGATGCAGACGCTTGCCGCCGCCGCGCAGAAGTTTGGACGCGGTGAATTGACGCTGACGTCGCGCATGTCCGTGGAGGTGCCAGGCGTTCCCGCGTCGATGATCGAGGATTTCGAGGCGACGCTTGCGGACGTTGGGCTTTCCGTGGGCGGCACGGGACCGCGCGTACGGCCGATCGTCTCCTGCAAGGGGACGCTTTGTCCGCATGGGCTGATCGACACCTTTTCGCTTGCCGAGAAGATTCACCGGAGGTTCTACGAAGGGTGGCATGACGTGGCGCTTCCGGCCAAGTTCAAGATCGGCGTGGGGGGATGTCCCAACAACTGCGTCAAGCCCACTCTGAACGACATCGGCATCGTGGGCGCGGTACTGCCCGGCGGAGGGCGTGGCTACAGGATTTTTCTCGGCGGACACTGGGGCCGTACCGGCGCGGCCGGGCGCGAAGTGCCGTCGCTTCTGCCGGATGAAGAGAGCGTTCTTGCGTTCATTGAAAAAGTGTTGAACTTCTACAAGGACAACGGCCTGCCGGGCGAGCGTTTCTGCAAGATACTGGACCGTCTCGGCTTCGAGCAGGTGCTGCTGTGAGTAGGACGCTATCACCGAGTGTGCGCCGCCACCGTAGTATCGCCGCCAGCTTGGCTACGTACTTTCCCCGCTCCCCGCCGTTCAATGCGAAAAAGGGAAAGTCTTCAACGCCACTTTGCGATATAATCATTGCGTTTTGAAAGTTTGGAGCTAATTCACCCGCAATATTACGTTGCGGACCGACTGTGATATTACGCTTCGGACCACCCCATTTCGTACCCCAAAACAAGTCCTCAACTGTTTTGGTACTTTTATCAACAGTCCGCGACCCATGAATCACCAACCACGAATCACGAAAATATGCTATACTATTTCCATTGGAAAAGCAGGAGAAAAGCTGGCATAGACAGAAACAGGAATAGACCCGTCGCGGCACCTTGCACGGCAGGTCGTTCTGGTGAAGAGGCCATGTAACAGGTTTCATTTAGGATGAAGAGCGAAGAGATAAAGAGACTTGTCGCGAAGAGCGAGAACGCCGCCGTCGAGTTCAAGAGGGCGCGGTGTGGCGTGCCCGCCGATTTCTGGCCGTCGTACAGCTCGTTCGCCAACACGGACGGCGTCTCATCCTCCTCAAAGAATGCTCAAGTATGACATCACGCCATTCGTGATAGCGGAGAACTTCAAGCAGTTCTACTATCTCGGTCTGCAGGATTGGCGGCATGGCAGTCATACGCGGTTCATGGATACCTGCCGTACCGGGCAGGACGTGTTCATCCTCGGATTGCGCCAGTTCGGGCATGTGAAACTGGCAGAAAAAGCCGAGGTCGAACAAAAGTCATCTGAAAGGCAAGAAACGAAATGATGTGCAGGGTCTTGGAAAAGTGTCGATTGACCTAGAGGTGTTGAAATCACGGCTGGAAGAACTTCAATTGACTCGGCCGACATTTGACAACATTGTCAATGTGTTCCAGAACATGGAATAGCAAAAGTTGCTATTTTTCATTTGAAGGGTTTGCGTTTGGCGTGAATTTTGATATACTAACCACACGGAAGGAAAAGACATAGACATGACAGAAACGACCGAACGTCCTACGATGAAGATGCTCCCCGGAGACGAGGTGCGTCAGATAATGTGGCGCTTTGCCGAAAGGTATGATATTCAGATGGCCGTTGCGGGCGCACGTAGCGTGGCGCGTGGCATCGTGGCCCAGCTCGTCGCTGGCGGACAGCGCAAGACGCACGACTGGACGGCCGAGAAGCAGGGCGCGTTCGACGCGTTCGACGCCTCTGGCATCACCGCGAGCACGCTCAAGCAGGAATACGGCGGCCTTTTCGACGGTCCGAAGAACCTCGCCTCGTCGCTGCTCTCCTACGAGCTCAGCTGGGTCGATAACGGCGCCGCAACGTCCGCGCTCGTGAACGGTCTTGCGATGGGTCCGATCGCCGAACTCGGCACGGACGAGCAGAAGGCATACTACATGACGCGTTGCGCGCCAGGCAACGAGACGGGCAAGACGTGGCGCGGGTCGTTCGCGCTCACGGAGCCGCTTCCCTACGTGGGCGTCGATACGGGCGTTCTCTGCGGGCGCGTGAGCGTGGCTGAGTGGAAGGATGGCGAGGAGCCGAAGCTGCGCGTCGAGAAGCGCGGCCGGTTCATCACCAACATCGCGATTGCCGACTACGTGACGGTGGCCGTCAACTCCGGTGACGATCGCATCAAGGGCAGTTGCATGGTGATCGTGGAAGCCACGGATCCTGGCAAGTTCGACCGCGGCGCACAGACGCTCAAGTGCGTCCACCAGCTCTCCAACACGGGCGACCCCGTGATTGACGTCGTCGTGCCCGCCTCGCGCATCGTTGGCGGCTACACGATCAAGGACGGGCAGATCGTGCCGAACCTCGCGCACTCCGAAATCATCGCGCAGGTGTTTTCCAAGACGCGCGTGGGCGTGGGCGTGATGGGCGCGGGTTCGCTCATGAGCGCGATCGAGCCCGTGATCCGTTACCAGCGCACGCGCTTCCGCGGCGCGGCGGGCGTGGATGAGACCTCGCCCCGCTACCAGCAGGGCCTCCAGATGAAGGAGGACGTGACGG
>Ga0310694_10002580_pt1 | contig 18411 bp, 22 predicted proteins | sample 174DNAGHGhighgp2_FD_203884 | JGI IMG/M metagenome (GOLD analysis project Ga0310694, IMG submission 203884) | Sheep rumen microbial communities from Palmerston North, Manawatu-Wanganui, New Zealand - 1742 DNA GHGhigh gp2 (v2) (version 2) | ecosystem: Host-associated > Mammals > Digestive system... | reverse complement strand
CTTTGAGCAAGGGATATTGAGTAAGGTTATCGATATTGATACATTCACGATAGCCAAGGGATTCAATCGTAAGCATAAGATTTCGCACACAATCATAATCGAGTTTCATACAAATTCACCGCCTTTCCTGCCGGGTTGGCGCGTATATTATAGCACGATTGGCAAGGCGGGCGGTTGTGGGGGAGGTGGGAATATGGGGGAGGGAGGCACGAGGGGAGGTGATGCGAGTGGAGGAAGAAAAGAAACGCATCAAAAAGATAGCAATAAAAACGCTTGAAAAGCAGTTGCAGCTACTTTCCAAGCGCTCTCAGAGGACAAAAAATATCACAGCATTGTCCCACCTTACTGCGACAATGCTTGGGGTCATTACCTACTTACAAAGCCTATCCGAGGACGTTCTACTTCCGAAGTATCAGGCGAGGTTGGAATAAGCGGCGTTGACACCGCAATTCCCAGTTGATTTACATTTATCACGTGGGAGGTAATGAGAGTTGTGGAATCAGCAGAGGTTATTTATCTTTTGAGTGTATGTTCAACTTTGCGAATAGTCCTAATTTTCGGATGCCTTGTCGTTTTGCCGCTAATAGTATTTGTTTACGCCATAAATGGGAGTTCGGAGTATGAGGATGAAAAAAAGCAGGAATACGCCAATAAAATTCGGTGGCTAGTGAAATTATGGATTGCTCTTCTTCTACTAATTATTTTTATTCCCAATAGCGAAACTATCCAACAAATATTTGGCAATTAACCAAACCACACGCAGAGTGACGCGCCCCGCCGTGGGCGCGGTAATGCGGGGGCGGCGGGAGCCGTCGCGGTCACAACCCCGCACGATAAAAAAACCGCCTATGGCGGGCAGGTAAGCCGTGAAGGTGTTAGGCACTAAGGGAAAGGAGCGAGTTTATGACGATTGAGCAGACTATTGCCAAAGAAAATGCGCGAGTGTTTAAGACGATGCTCGAAGATGCCAAGAAGGAAATAATCGCTTGCGTCCGAGCCGAATTTGCCAAGCGCGATGCAGACAAAAAAGCAGCGGAAGAATCCGCCGCAAGGCTTAAACTTATCACGCTGAAAGAGGCAAAGTTGCGGTTGGGCGTGAGTATGGCGAAACTCAACGCGATAATTGCCGCCGGGGATATTATGACGGCAACCCCGCCGGACGGGAACCGCAAAGTGTTGGAAAACAGTCTGAATGAGTACATTGACAGTTTGACCATGAAAGGGGTGGCATAATGAAGTATGTGGATATGGTATGGGAGCATTTGCCTTTTATATGCATGGTGTCTTTTGCCGTGGGGACGGCAGTCGGTTGGTTGGGGTACCACATAACAATGTGGAGCATAATCGGTAAGTAGGGAGGCGATGGGTTTTGGCCAAAAGATACGAGCCGACACAAGCGGAAAAAATCAAGGCCGCACTGCTGGCCGATCGAGACAAAATGCGTCAGGCGCGGTACAAACGGGAATTTGCCACGGTGTATAACGGCGGGATTTGCCCGGTATGCAAAGATTTAGCCTGGGACGGCGCAGTCTGTCGCAAGCATCGCGGGGTAGTTTGCAGTAAACACTGTTTGACTTGTGACTTCTTTGAACGCCATTTTTGGCACTGTATGTATAGGGAAACGGAGCCGTTGGATATGCGAAAAATAATGCCGATTCACGGCAGTACCGATAAGGAAAGTCTATGGCGCGGGATATATATGTGGGAGCACGGCATCAGCTCCCCACTCCCGGAGGATTTAGAGCCGACATATTTTGTGGCGGACAAGCCGGACGAAAACGGCGATTACGCCATCATCAACGAGCGCGGGGAAGTAACGCGCTATGTGGCAAAGTATCTGGCAAGCGTTCCGATATGGGAAGTAATTATGTACCTGCCGCCGGGGCAATAAAAAAAGACCTTTCCGGGAAGAGAGCCGGAAAGGCGTACCGAGAAAAATCAACCAGAAGCATTGTAACATTTACGTTCGGAAAAATCAATAGAGTTACCAAAAATTTGCGCTTGGCGGGGAAGGGTGCGCCGGGCGCAAATTTTTGAACCGCCGTGGTGGGCGGTGGCGGGCTTGTTTGCTGTTGTAACTACTTCGACAAAAATCTATATACATATACCCATAGGGATATATAGCAAGGTAAGTCGGTAGGATTATAGGTGATGCCACATGGGAAAGAAAAGCGGCAATAAGAAAAATATCAGGAAGCGGTTTCGCCATTGTGGCAGGTATGGGGTACGCAGTGAATTTGCCCAAGTGCATTATTACGAAACCAAGGGGAGTAAAATCACTAAGGGGGAGGATTGGCAACGCAAGTATGAAACCGCTATCCCCAAATATAGGGCAACCAACAACAAGCGGTCGGTACATTATCTTGAGGCACTGGTGCAAAGCAATTTTGGCGAAGGTGCTATTTTGCTTGGTCTGTCCTATGACAATAAACACCAACCGGCAGATGAGAAATATGCCAAACGACTTCTTGACAATTACCTGCTGAAGATAAACCGACGGCAGAAAAAATTGGGAAAGGAAAATGCTCGGTGGGTAGAAGTAATCGAGGTGGGCAAAAACGGTCGTATACATCACCATGTGATGATAAAGTGCGACCTTGACCGTGACACACTGGAAGAATTGTGGGGAAATGGTTTTGCCAACACCAAGCGACTGCAACCGGATGCCAAAGAGGGACTGTTGCCGGTGGTTAAGTATATCGCCAAAGAGTTTATTGACGATGATAAACCCAAGAATAAGCGGAACTGGCACTGCTCCCAAAATCTGATAAAACCTTGGGACACGATAAACGACAATCCGCGAATGATGAGCAGGAAGAAATATAAGAAGATGCAGGAGCTGCCGGAGGATTGTGAGGAGATGAAAAAAATCATCGAAGGGGATAATCCCGGCTATGAACTTATAAACATGGAAAAAACCCATTTTGAGGGTGACAAGTGGTATTTCTTTTGCCGGTTGCGTTTGGCGCGTAATGGGCAAAATGTGCATAAAACCGTGGATAAAAAAACGGGAGGTAAAACATGAAAGTATTGAATATATGCAACCTGAAGGGCGGCGTAGGGAAAACCATCACGGCGGTAAATATGGCTTGTATTCTGGGGGAGGTGTACGGTAAGCGGGTGCTGGTTATCGACAACGACAAGCAAGGGAACACGAGCCGCTTTTTCCGCCGTTTCGATTATGAAGCACCGAGCATAGCCGATGTCTTGACGGGCAAGCGCACTGCCGAGGAAGTCATCAAGCCGACACCGTACAGCAACGTGCATATAATCCCCGCCAATATGAATCTGCTGTTGGCGAACCGTGAGATTATGCTGGATATGACGCGCCCCCAGCAGAGCAGATTGAAAGATGCGCTCACAACCATTTTGGGTACATTTGATTTTTGCCTTATCGACAATGCCCCGGATGAGAATATGAGCGTGATAAATGCGTTGGTGGCGGGGGACGATGTCATTATCCCGGTGAAAGACGATGCATTTTCTTTTGACGGGGTGCGGGAAATGGTGTCTTGCATTAACCAAGTGCGGGATAATTTCAACCCGAAACTAAAAATAGCGGGTTGGTTCAAGACGATGTACCGCCCTTATGAAAATCAGTGGGACACCACCACAAACGCAATGGATTTGGAAAGTTGCGGGTTGTTTGGCGTGCCGATGCTTAACCCCGTGGTATGGTCGCCGAAAGTCAGCCGGACAACGTATGCTTGTGTGCCGATGATACTGTCTAATCCGAAAAGCAAAGTCACCGGGCAATACAGGAATTTAGTAAAGGATTATTTGTACTTGGTGCAAAAATCCGAAAAGTCCGAATCGGACAAGTGAGGGTGTGCCATGAGTTTTAACATGATGGAGCTGATGAATAACGTCAGCCAAGGGGAATTGCCGCCGCCGCAAATTATTATGCTGCCTTTGGAGGATATAATCGCGAACCCGGCGAATTTTTACGGTATGGCAGAGATAGACCGACTGGCGGACAGCATTTTAATGGCGGGAAAAGTCCTGCAAAACATCACGGTCAAGCCGCCGAATGAGGCGGGTAAGTATATGATAATAAGCGGGCATCGCCGCCGGTTGGCGTGTATGAATCTGGTGAACGCGGGGCATACGGAATTTGCCAAAATCCCGGCGGTAATCGAAACGGAAACGGATGCCGATTTGCAGGAGTTAATGCTGATATACACCAACAGCACCACGCGAGAATTAACGGACGCAGAAAAAATGCACCAAGCCCAGCGGGCTACCCAGATACTCAACACGATGAAGTACCGGGGCGAATTTAGCGGGCGGGTGCGGGAAACCGTGGCCAAAATGTTAAAGACCACGGAAACGCAGTTGGCCAGATATGCCGCCATTGCGGGGAATTTGAAAAACGAAACGGCACAAAAAGCATTTGAAGAAGGGCAAATGGGAGTAAGCGCGGCTTATGAGGCATCGCGGCTGTCGGCGAAGGGGCAAGAGCAAGTAGGGGAGAAACTGGCGGCGGGGGAATCGGTGAGCGTGCAGGACGTGAAAGACATCAAAGAAGCCGAAGACCAAGCCGAAGAGGAAAAGAAAGTAAATTTGTTTGAGGAAGAAAAGCCGGCTGTGGGCAGTGAGTGGGAGGAACGGCGGAAAAAGCCGGACACCCCCGCAGGGTGTCGCAAATATGCCCTAGGTATTGCTTGGCAAGCCTTACGTATGGCATACGGAAATGAGCGCAAACTATACGAGAGAAACGAGAAAAGCGGCAATATATTTAACAGTTCCCGGAACAATGCGGCCATGATGTATCTGCAAGGGCTGATAATGAAAATAGACGATGAAATGGAAGAACTGACCCAAACGGGTGAAGGGCAATAAGCGAGGCGGTAGCATGACGGCGCGGGAATATTTGTCGCAAATGTATAGGATAAACGAGCAGATAAAGGAAATGCGGGAGGAAATCGAGCATCTTCGCGCCCTGTCGGAAAAAGCAACTGCCGCCTACGGTTCTGCACCGAGCGGCGGCAGTCAAGGCGGCAGGGAAAATATCATCGTCAAGAGCATGGAGCTGGAAAGAACGGTACTGGACGGCATCATGCGAATATTGGAACTGCGGCATACGGTAATTGAATCCATAAGCAAGGTGCGGCAGACCGAATGTCGTATGGTGTTGGAAAAGCGGTATTTGCACTATAAACGGTGGGAGCAGATAGCCGTGGACTTAAATTACAGTATCGACCATATTTTCTATCTGCACCGTAAAGCCTTGCGAATCATCGCGCCGTTTTTGCCGCTAAACTAAAATTTGTGTTGCCAAAGTTTGAATGGCGTGATATAATCACACACGACGAAGTAAACAACTAAATCGGATACCATAACGGCAACAAACAAAAAGCCCGCAGGGAGTGGTGTCCCTGCGGGCTTTTTGCGTTCTTGGCAGAGGCTTGGTGTTTAGCTTACCGCAAACGACAGAGGGTTAATTCTTCTTGTTGCCAAAGAATTTGTCCAGCAAGCGAACGATGTAAACGGCTATCACACCGCCCACCACGGACACGGCAAAATCAGATACCATAAAAGCAACCCTCCTTTCCGTTGCCGGATTTTGGAGGTTTGGCAACGCAGTCATTATAGCATAATCATAAAAAAACCGTCAAAAATAATCCGAAACGACAAAATTAACAGTAAATAACAGTAAAATCTGTGGTAATATGTAAACTGCGAGAAATACGATAGCAACGATGAAAATTTGCATACAAAGAGCCGTCCGGCACGAAGGGGAGCGCGGGCGGCTTTTGTATTGGGGGAAATAATATGCCGATGAAAGCAAAACGGCCTTGCCGGTGGCCGGGCTGTCCGAATCTGACGAGCGACCGCCGGGGATATTGTGACGAACACAAAACCAAGGCGGCGCAAAAATACGAACGCTACGGACGAGATCCGGCAACCGCCAAAAGATATGGGGCAGATTGGAAAAAAATCCGCAAGCGATATATAACCGCCCATCCGCTCTGCGAGATATGCAAAGCGGCGGGCAGATATACGGCGGCAGAGGAAGTCCACCACAAAACGCCGCTGGCAGACGGCGGCACGAACGACCCGGATAATTTGCAAGCCTTATGCAAGCCGTGTCATAGCAGAATCACGGCGAAAAATAGCAGTTGGGGACGATGACAGGCAAAATTTTTTCGCGGCAGGGGGTAGGGGGGATAAAATCCCTATAGGGTTTCGGTAAATCCAACGCGCCTTAGGCACACGCGAAAAAATCGGATTTCAAACAACTTCAAAATATGATTCAACCGGCAGGGGGGTGAGACGATGGCGAAAGACGGAACGATTCGCGGCGGAGCAAGAATGGGCGCAGGGAGAAAACGAAAATCGGCGGAGGAAAAAATCGCCGACGGGCAAGCAGAGTTGCCGAAGGGTGATTCGCTCGGGGTAGCCCAATCGAAGAAACCCGCCAAGCCGAAGAAACACAAGCCCAACAAATTTTTGACCGAGGAGCAGAAGCCGGGGAAGAATCAGTACATCAAAGAGACGTTCAAAAAAGTCTGGGAATGGCTGGACTCTCTCGGCGTGACGGAGCGAGTCGCACCCCACATCATCGACGAGTATGTAATGCTCATCACCATACACCTTGCTTGCGAGAGAGAAATATTGAAGCAAGGTCGGGTGCTGGAAAGCCCCAAGGGGGTTAAGTATTTGAATCCCTTGGTCAGGGCAAGCCTTGATTATGTGAAACAGGCGAATAACCTTTGGTACGGGGCAATAGGCGCGGTGGCGCGTGACGTTGTGCCGGTAACGTATGACGGGGACGATATGGAAAGGCTGCTGACCGAAGCGAGGATGATGTGACGTGGAAAAATACAAGCCGACGCGGTTCATGGCGAAGGGGTCGCACTACGACAAAGCCAAGGCGGATTTTGCGGTGGCGTTTATCGAAAATCTGAAGCATACGAAAGGCGAATGGGCGCGGCAAAAATTCAAGCTGTTGCCGTGGCAGGAGCGTATTATTCGGGACATCTTCGGCACGGTGAAAGAAAACGGCTACCGCCAATTCAAGACGGCATATATCGAAATACCGAAGAAGAACGGCAAAAGCGAATTAGCGGCGGCTATCGCACTCTATCTTCTTTGCGGGGACGGCGAAGAAGGGGCAGAAGTTTACGGCTGTGCCACGGAGCAAAAACAGGCGGGCATTGTGTTCAATGTTGCCGCCGGTATGGTGGGCTATTGTCCGGCATTGGCAAAACGCACCAAGGTGAACAAGTCAACCAAGCGCATACGCTATGACAATACCCACTCATTCTATCAAGTGCTTAGTGCTGAGGCGTATAGCAAAGACGGCTATAATATACACGGATTGATTTTTGACGAACTTCACGCCCAGCCGGACAGACGTTTGTTTGATGTAATGACCGAAGGGAGCAGTGACGCAAGGCGGCAACCGCTGTTTTTCTTTATCACCACGGCGGGCATGGATATACATTCAATCTGCTATGAGGTGCATCAAACCGCTAAAGACATTATCGAAGGTCGTAAGATTGACCCGGAATTTTATCCTGTTATCTACGGCGCAGATGAAAGCGATGATTGGACAGCGGAAGAAACATGGTACAAAGCAAACCCGTCTCTAGGCTATACCGTACAGATAGAAACGGTGCGGGCGGCTTGCCAAAGAGCGATGGATAACCCGGCCAAGGAAAATAATTTTCGGCGGCTTCGCCTGAATCAATGGGTGAAGCAGGAAATAAGATGGATGCCGATGTCAAAATGGGATGCCTGCGCCTTCCCGGTGTACGAGAAACTACTGGAGGGGCGGGAATGTTACGGCGGTTTGGATTTATCCACCACCACGGACATTACCGCTTTTGTGTTGGTGTTTCCCCCGGAAGACGAAGAGGACAAATATCAGGTGTTGCCGTTTTTTTGGCTGCCGGAGGCAACCATAGATTTAAGAGTTCGCCGTGACCATGTGCCTTATGACGTGTGGCATAAAAAGGGGCTTATCAACGTAACCGAGGGCGAAGCCATTCACTATGACTACGTTGAGCATTTCATTGAAAGACTTGGCGAAAAGTACAACATCAAAGAGATAGCATTTGACCGTTGGGGGGCAACGCAAATCAGCCAAAATCTAACCGCGCAGGGGTTCACGATGGTTGAGTTCGGTCAAGGGTGGGGGTCGATGAGTCCCCCAACCAAGGATTTAATGAACTTGGTTTTGGAGCAACGCATAGCCCACGGAGGGAATCCCGTCTTGCGGTGGATGATGGACAACGTATTCATACAGATGGACGATGCCGGAAACATCAAGCCAAGCAAGAAAAAATCCACGGAAAAGATAGATGGCCCGGTGGCAATGATTATGGGGCTTGACCGCGCCGAAAAGTCGAAAGCACAAGTCAAAAATATCTATGATGAGCGTGGAATGTTGTTCTTTTGACGGGAGGTAAGTTCAGTTGGCAATATGGGAGAAAATCAAAGGCTTTTTTGGCCGCGACCGACCGATTAACGCTTGGCGTTATAGCGGTTATCCGTTTCTGTTTGGATATTCAAACAGCGGCAAAGCGGTAAACGAAACCACGGCCATGCAGGTAACGGGGGTATATGCGTGTGTGCGTGTTATAGCCGAATCAATCGCGCAGTTGCCGCTGCATGTGTACCGACGGCAGGGAGGCGGCGTGGAAAAAGCTCCGGGGCATTATCTTTATCAACTTTTGCACGACGCGCCGAACAATGAAATGACATCGTTTACTTGGCGCGAAACAGGCATGGCGCATATTTGCTTGCAGGGAAATCATTACTCGCAAATTTTACACGACAGGCGCGGGCGGGTGTTGGGTCTGTATCCGCTTTTACCTGCAAAGATGCAAGTAAAGCGCGATGATAATGGCGTACTTTATTACGAGTACACGCCCACGACGCAGGAAGCGGACGGCAAATTTACCAAGACCGAGCCGGTGAAACTGCGGCGGGAAGATGTGCTGCATATCAAAGGATTGGGCTTTGACGGGTTGATTGGTTATTCGCCCATAGCGGTGGCCAGAAATGCGATAGGGTTGGCAATTGCTACCGAGGAATACGGCAGTAAATTTTTCCGCAACAGTGCTCGTCCAATCGGGATTTTGACAACAGAGCAAACTCTAAAGAATCCGGATAAGATGCGCGAAGCGTGGGAGGCAAATTACGGCGGCACGGACAACATTGGCAAAACGGCGGTGCTGGAGCAGGGAATGAAATATCAGGCGATAGGTATACCGCCGGAGGACGCGCAATTTTTAGAAACACGCAAATATCAGCTGAACGAGATAGCGCGGATATTCAGAATCCCGCCGCACATGATTGGCGATTTGGAAAAAGCGACGTTTTCAAACATCGAGCATCAATCCTTGGAATTTGTGAAGTACACGTTAAGCCCGTGGGTAGAGCGGTGGGAGCAGGAACTGAACAAAGCTCTGCTGACGGACAGCGAGCGGGGCGAGTATTTTATCAAATTCAACGTGGACGGGCTTTTGCGTGGGGATTACAAAAGCCGTATGGAAGGTTATTCGGTAGCAATTCAAAATGGGATAATGAGCATAAACGAAGCGAGGGAAAAAGAAAATATGAACCCCCTCTCCGATGAAGAAGGGGGCAATTTGCATTTGATTAACGGCAATATGACCAAGCTGAAAGACGCGGGAATATTTGCCGGAACAGAAACGTCCGCGTCCGAATCGGACAAGTCAAAGTGAGGTGATAAACGATGCAAAAGTTTTGGAATTTCACCGAGGAAAACGGTGGGCGGGTGTTACGCATCGAAGGTTACATTATCGAAGATGATCCGTGGTTTTTGGAAGATGAAAGCGACAAAGACGGATTTACCATAGTCAAAGAGTTCAAGGACGAACTGAACCAAGGCACGGGGGATATAACCCTTTGGATAAACTCCGGCGGCGGGGACGTGTTCGCGGCCAACGAGATTTATAACGCGCTGAAAGAATATCCGGGGAAAATCACGGTAAAGATTGATGCCTTAGCGGCTTCGGCGGCAAGTATCGTAGCTATGGCGGGGGACGTTATAGAAATATCCCGCGTGGGGCTGATTATGATTCACGACCCCATGACGATTGCTTTTGGCAATATCGCTGATATGGAGCGAGCCATCGAGCATTTGACCGCCATCAAAGACAGCATCATAAACGCTTATGAAGCCAAAACCGGATTAGACCGTGACGTTATCGCCGAATACATGAGCAAGGAAAGCTATTTTGACGCGACCGAGGCGGTAAAAATCGGTTTTGCGGATAAAATCATCGGTGAAGAAACACCTGCCGCGCCGGTGGTCAATGCCGCGCTGTTTTCGCGGAAAAATATGTATAAACAGTTAAAATCGCTGATGGCGGGAATGTTGGCGGAAAAGCCCGCTCCGTCAAATACCGAAAAGCGCATAAGCACCGCCGACCTGCATCGGCGGTTGGCGCAGTATGAAAAATAGGAGGAACTGACAATGGACATTAAAACTCTGTACGAAAGCAAAGCCAAGTTGGTAAGCGAGGCACATTCTTTTCTCAACACGCACGAGGATAAGGACGGCACGATGTCGGCAGAAGATTCCGCCGCCTACGGCAAAATCGAGCAGGAACTGGCGAACGTAGAAGCCAAAATCGCTCGCTATGAGAATTTGGCGAAGTATGAGAGCGGCTTGACCGCTCCCACCGCCCGTCCTATTCTCAACACGCCGCAAGCGGGCGGGGCTGAATCCGTCAAAACGGGGCGGGCGAGCGCGGAATATCGTCAGGAATTTTTGCATGCCGTAAGTCAAAAATTCAAAAAAGTGTCCGACGTGTTGCAAGAAGGTGTTGACGAAGACGGCGGCTATCTTGTGCCGGAGGAAATGGACGAGCGGTTGATTACCGCGTTGGCGGAAGATAACATCATGCGTAAACTCGGCACAGTAATTCAGACAGCCGGGACGCACAAAATTAACTTTGTGGCCACCAAGCCCACGGCGGCGTGGCTTGATGAGGGTGAAACTCTGACAATGTCGACCGCCAAATTTGACCAAATCGCCTTGGAAGCGCACAAAGTCGGCGTGGCGGTGAACATGACCGAGGAACTGAATCAAGATAATATCTACTCTTTGGAAAGCTACCTCATCAATTTGTTGGCAGAAGCTATTGCCGCCAAAGAGGAAGAGGCGTGTATAGTGGGTAACGCCACCGGGACGGCGAAAACGCCGACCGGGCTGTTTGTTACTGCTACCAAAACCGGTTCACGCGAAACCGCCGGGGCGAACATCGCCACCGATGATATTATTGGCTTGGTCTACGACCTCAAACGCCCTTATCGCGCTAAAGCGTCTTTTATCATGAATGATAAAATTGTGGCAGAGATTCGCAAGCTCAAAGATGACAACAAACAGTATTTGTGGCAGCCGTCTTTGCAACAGGGTGAGCCTGACCGTCTGCTTGGGTACCCTGTTTATACTTCGGTCTATGCGCCGCTGTTGACCACAGACGCGGGGGAACGCAACGCGGGTGCGGCAATTATCGCTTTCGGTGACATGAGCTATTACAACATCGCCGACCGTGGTGCGCGTTCCGTGCAAATTCTGAAAGAAATAAAAGCGTTGTCCGGCATGACGGTCATGAAAGTCACCGAGCGTATGGACGGCAGATTGATTCTGCCGGAGGCGGTGGAAGTCTTGAAACTCAAAGCCTGACAAACTAGGGAGGGTGGGCGGTATGATAGTCACATTGGACGAAGCGAAAGAGTACCTCCGTATTGACGATGACGAAGACGCAACCGTGGACATTTTGCTGAAAGCGGCCTATGCGCTCTGTATGCACATAGCGCGGTATGACGATGAAACGGAGTTTGACGCGGCGGGGGATATTGTCAAAGAGGCGGTGCTGTTTACGCTGGGCGTGTTTTACGAACACCGGGAAGGGGACTTCGACCGCCACCAACTCACGCTCCAACTGCGCTCCCTTTTGCAGGGAATCCGAAAGGTGGCGTTCTAGATGTACTGCAAACTGGGGGAAATGCGGGATAAAATCGGCATTTTGCGTCCCGTGGTTACATACGACAACGAAGGCAACGCCATAGAGGAAAGCCGCGAACTCTTTGCCCGGGTGTGGGCAAAAGTGCTGCCCACCGCCGCCAATATGACAGACGCGCCGCCGGAAGATAAAAATATCGTATCTTGGCGCATTATTATAAGACACATGAATAATTTGTTCCCCAATGATTTAATCGTGTACGGCGGCGCAATCTTGACCCAAGTTGCGCCGCCGTATTTATTGGACGGGCGGCGGGAGTTTTTGGTGCTGACGTGCCGGGAGATGGTGCCGGATGGGTAGACGATACCACGGGCGGGATAAGGGATTTTCCCGCGGGCAAATCAGCGGCGGCAGTCATACCGCAGAAAAGTTACAGGCTATCGGTTCACACGTTTTGGAGGCTGCCAAGACAGCTTTGGCCAATGGCGCGGAGGAAGTTGTCAAAGACGCGAAAAGTCGTTGCCCCGTATCTATCAGTCAGTATCTGCCAAAAGGAGCCACCGCCGGAGCGTTGCGCGATTCTATTAAGGCAGAAGCCAACAAGGACAAAACAAGATATTTTTTGACCGCTCATGCCTCCGTGCCGAATGTGCATTATAACGGGGGCGAAGGGGTCTTTTATTATGGACAAATAGTAGAATTTTCCCCGCGTATCAATAAGCCCTATTTGTATCCGGCTTTCGATGCCAAGCGGGACAGCGTTATGCAGGGCGTGGAAGATGCTATAAGAAACGCCATAAAAGGGGGCTAGGCTACATGACGGTGTTTGAAGCAAAAGAGGCGGTATACGCCGCGCTGAAAAATATCGGCGTGCCGGTCTATCACATTCAAGCCCCGGCAAAGGTTTACGACCGTTGCCCGTACCTTGTGTATTCGGTGGTTTCCAACGTCCCCGCCTTAGAGGGGGACAATATCGAATTATACGCCCGTGTAACTTTCCGCATCCACATTGTCACAAGCGACGGGGCATATAAAACGTTGTATCAAGAAGTTTGCGCCGCCATGCGGGGACTGGGCTTTTTTCGGGTGCAAACCAACGAACAACGGGAAGATAAAATATTTTACGCGATAGCGGATTTTAGGATTGGAGTTGAATCATAATGGCAGTAACAAGCGGAGTAATCCGTAGCCCTTTAGTCGGCATCAATAACTTTCATCTGGCTGAACTGCTGACCGATACCAAAGAGGGAGCGACTTACGGCGAAATTATCAGTTTCCCGTGGTTGCGTTCCGTGAATATGGAAGCAACGAAGTCCGAGGGCGAACTTTACGCCGACAATCACACGGTAGACACCAATCAAACCACGACCAAATACGACCTGACCGTGGAAACGGCCACCTTGCCCCTTGAATATCGCGGTTGGTTGCTTGGTCACAAGTTTGAAAACGGTGTATTGGTGGAAAAAGCCGATGATGCCGCGCCGTATTTTTGCGTTAAGTTTGATATGACGAAAAGCAACGGCAAAAAAATCTATGTCACTTTGTTCAAAGTGCAATTTTCCGAACCCAGCGAGAATCCCAAGACCAAAGAGGAAAATACCGAATACAACACTCCCACCATGAACGCCAAAGCCATCTTTCGCGAGGCGGGCGGTATTCGCGCTTTTGCCGATGAGGAAGAACCGGACTATCTCCCCGTTACCGGTGATTCGTGGTATACGGATATTGAGCCGGTAACTTCGACCACACCTTAACGGAGGGATAAACAATGGATAAACCCACAATTACGCTAGAGGGTCAAGCATACAAACTGCCGGAGAAAATCACCATGAGCCTGTACCGGCAGATAACGAACAATAATGCCATACTGAACGAGATTATTTCCGGCAACAGCAACGCGGATATGGTGGAAATTTGCGCCGATGATCTGGCCGTTGCCTTTGGCGTGGACAAAGAACTCTTGGCCAAGGAGCTTGATATAGCCGATATACTGCCCACGCGGCGCGATGTGGCGGAAATTGTTTTGGGCAAAGTCACGAGCAAGTTTAACCAAATCCCAAACGGGGAGGCGGCGAAGGAGTAACCCTTTCGCCGCGAGATTGGATTGTCAATTTTTACGCCCAACTGCAGGAAATTTATGGTTGGTTGCCTACGGATATTGACCGACAGGACATTTTGTTTTTGCTTGACCAAATTATCATCAAGGCCAATATCGAAAACGACAAGGAAATTGACAAGATAAAAGCGATGCTAAGATAAAAAAAGCCGCCGCACGGCTAAATAAGCGGCGCGGCGGCGAAAAATATTTTTGCAAAAATCGACAAAATTTGTATAAAACAAAATAGGTAGCACACAGGGCATTTGCAAAAACGCAAGTGCCTTTTGTATTGCCTATTTTTTCACGCATTACGGGGGTGACAGTATGGCACAGGGTAAAGTAGTGGATAATCTGCTACTCACGTTGGGGCTTGATTTTTCCGGCTTAGACGCAGGATTTTTGGCAGCAGACCGCACTATCAAGCAAAACATATCGGCGATAAATTCCCAAAAAAATCAAATTAAATTGCAAGCGGATATTGACTTGTCGCGGTTGCAGGGCGTAGGCAGTGAGCTGGATAAACTGAAAGTGAAAGAAACGGCCTTGACTGCCCAAATAGACGCGCAAACGGCCAAATATAGAATTTTGCAGGGCGTATTGGAGCAAACACGGCAGATTAAAGACCCGCAAGTAAACACAGCCCCCATGATAGCGGCGGCAGAGCGCAACGCTTTGACGGCGCAAAAAGAACTGGAGAAACTCAAAGCGGATTTGCGAGCCGTGCAAAGTCAGCGGGTGCAAATACAAGTTGAAATCGAGCAGGGAAAAATCAAAGAAACCGAAAACCGTATTCGCGATAGCATTTCCCGGATGCGGACACAAATCGGCAATATCAAACTGCAAACGGAAATTGACATCTCCAAACTTACCGGCGCGGATGCGGCGATACAGAAAGAAGTGCTTAGTCAAAAAGCCCTCAACGCCGAACTTGCCAAGCAAGAGCAGATTTTAAGGCAACTGGAAAATCTGCGCAACGTACAGGAAAAAAACTACGGGGCAAAGGCCGCTTCGACCTTAAATACGCAAGGCGCGGTCTTGCAACAGCAACAAACAATAGCCGCGCTCAGGCAACAGGCGCAAGCCCAAGCCGAAGCGGTGGCTCGTGTGCGAGAAGAAGCGGCGCGGGCGGCTAATCCTTCTGCCCTGCAAAACTATCAAAGTCTGAAAAGCACGTTGCGCGCGCCGATTCTGCAAGTTACAAGCGCATTGGGGCAACTGCAAGCGGCCACGACCTCAACCGATGCGGCCATTGTGGCTAGTATCGAAACGGCGGCGAAGTTCGGCAGCGCCTGGGCGGCGGCGGGAGTTGCTCTTGCCGCCGTGCCGGTGGTGACGTTTGCCCTTGAAAAAGAGCTTATCGGTATGGCCAAAGCCGCTATCCAAGCAGGAGATAATACTTATACATTGTCGCGGCGTATGGCGACCACTCCGGCAGAGGCGGGCAAATTCAAAATGGCCATAAGCGGTATGGGTATTGAAGTTGATACCGTGTTGGCCACGCTCCAACGGCTTGACCGCCAATGGCTCACCGCCGGTAAAAACGGCAACGCCATGACCAAGACCATGCAAGCCTTTGGCATTTCTTTAACCGATGCCGATGGCAGATTAAAAACCCACCATGAACAAATGTTGGCATTAAGCGAAGGATTCAAGCGTGCCAAAGCCTCCGGGCAACAGCTTGATTTGCAAAATGTCCTCATCAAAAACAATATGGGTGATATGGTGGTCGCCATTGAGGATTACAAGGACACGTTGGCGGATTTAACCGGGGAAAACGGCATTATCAAAAACGGTATGGCACCCAACGCTAATGAAATGCACAACCTGCAGGCGCAAATGATAAAAATGAATTTGCAAATGGCGCAGACCAAAGTTAATTTTTCCGCCGCTATGGTGCCGGTGGCGCAGGAATTAATTCCCCGCGTAACTCAGGCTTATGCCAACTTGGCCAAGATGATCAAAGACAACGCCGCCACGATAAAAAAATGGGGGACTATTGCCGGAGAAATACTGGAGGATGTCACGGGCAAGGTGGCGGCTGTCGGCGAAGGATTTATGGATTTATACAACCGATTGAGCAAACTTCGCAACATAGAAGGTTCGGTGAATGTAGACAGCTACATTAACGATGATGCGCTTGTAAGTTACGATGAATTTTTGGCCAAAGAAAAGAAAAAGCGCGGCGATGTGGTCAATGCGTTGCAAAATATACGGATTCCCGGACATTTCGGCGCGTCTATCGGGTCGTATTTGGCGAGTAAATTTGACGAGGCGGAACTTAAATCTCTGTATGATGAAAAAGTTGTCAAAGGGTGGAACAAAGCCCACGGCGTTAAACCGCCGGAGGAAGAAAAAGCCGAAAAAGTTGACATACTTGGTGACGAACAGGTTGAAGCCCAAAAAGAAGCCTTAAATCTTACCAAAGAAACGGAACGCATATTGTCTGACCTTACCGCTAAAGGCGCAGATGAACGCATAAAAACCTTGCAAGATGAAACGCTAAAAAAGATACAGGCGGCACATTCGGACAGCGAGCGGGCGGCCATAACCGCCCAAAACGAAGCGGAAATATCCGCCATGTTGGAGCAGGAAACAAGCAGACGCATTGCCGCCATACAAAAAGAAGCGGAAGAAAAGAAAAGTTCTCTCGCGGGTGCCAATGCGGAACAGCTTACCGCCGTAGACGCCAACGCCGCCGCCAAAATAGAGCAGGTAGAAGCGGAAATGGCGGCCAAGCGTAAGAGCATCATCGACAGTATCACGAGCGCCGAAAAGCAAGCCGCCGATGCAAGGGCGCAGTTTAACGAACAAGTAGCCGCGCAAATCGACGGCGTATGGCGCAGTTCGTTGGCTAATAAACTGACGGCTATAGACAGGGAGCGTCAAGCGTGGATTAAAAAAGGACTGGACGAAGTAAAGGCAACGAAATGGGCGGAAACCCAAAAAAGCCAAGCGGCACAGCAAGCGGCGCAGGAGATGTTCACGAGCCAACGCAAATATCTCAATATTTACCGCAAAGCGATAAAGCAAGGGCGCGGGATTGAGGGAGCATCGGAGGCCATAGCCGCCAAAATGCGGGAAGAAAAAGGCATCAAAAAGACCGACCGCACCACGGCGGGGGAGCTTATGGGATTCCAACAAGCCATGCAAAATGCGCAAAACAGCCTTGTGCCGATACTCGCAGACAGTACATATCAAGGCACATACAAAGGCACAAAACAGGCGCTGGTGGAAATCATACGCGGCACGGATTTAACCCACGAATCACCGCAGGGCGAAGGATATTTAGCGGATATGCAAAGCGGCATCGTGCAAGCCACCGCCAATATGTTAAACGGCGTGACAACGAGTCAAACGCAGTTAGCGGGCAGTATGAATTATTTGGGCAACACACTGACGGCGGCAAGCGATAAACTATACGGCGGCATGGCAAATTTGCAAGGAGCGCAAGAAACTGCCGCACAAAACATGGTAGAAATGATTCGCGGCACGGAAATGACGTTGGAGCAACCGCAAGCCCGGGACTTAGGCACGGACGCACAAGGGCGCAAGTGGAGCGATTATCAAGAAGCAAGTCACGAATACCAAGCCGCCGGAATGATGAAAAACAACATGATTTACACGCCGGGGCAAGGTTGGCTGGATAAAGATATGTTCGCATACAAAGCGCAAGGCATTGGGCAAGTGGCTTATGATATGAGCGCCCTTAAACCGATGATTGCCGCCCTTACCCGCGATGAGAGCGGCAATTTGCGCTTGAACGATGCTTACCGTGAAGAAGCGGGAATAACTACGAATCAGCAGGAATTACAAGTTTTGGAAGCCATTAAGGGCGCATTGGAGCAAAATGTGCAAACGTGGCAAGCCGTGGATCAGGCGCGGGACGAACGTATGGCGGTTATCAATCCCCGCACGGGGCAACCCGTAGGCGCGGGACTGCCGCCCCAAAGAGAATACAACCCACGCGACTTTGGCGCGGGCGTTCGCGAAGGAAATTCTTTCAACAATACGTTCAACTTTGAGTTGTCAGGCAGTTTGCAAGACTTTTACGAGCCTGTGACACAAGAAGCGGCATCACGCTTGGCAGACCAGCTGGAAAGCTCCATGTCGGCGTTATCGACGAGTTATTGACGGGGGTGGTGATATGGCGGTAAAAATCGGCGCAGCCTACAGCATGAACGACCCGGAAAACGAAACCATCACGCCCGACGATAGGCAAACTCTCATCGAAGTTATGGACGGCGCAGTGGTGCAGGATTTCGGTCACTACGAAGAAGCAGATAAAATAGAATGGTCGCTCCAATTTCGTTTGAGTGACTGGGAAATTGTTAAGGGCTACTGGGCAAGCCGCGAGTTGGTGGAAGT
>Ga0310694_10002578_pt1 | contig 18434 bp, 14 predicted proteins | sample 174DNAGHGhighgp2_FD_203884 | JGI IMG/M metagenome (GOLD analysis project Ga0310694, IMG submission 203884) | Sheep rumen microbial communities from Palmerston North, Manawatu-Wanganui, New Zealand - 1742 DNA GHGhigh gp2 (v2) (version 2) | ecosystem: Host-associated > Mammals > Digestive system... | reverse complement strand
ATAATTGTTCAGGATGTCGAATACCTGCTGCGGTTTTCTGAATCCGCCGCCCCAGATGATAATGCCGGCCAGGTACATAATGACAAAAATGCAGATTGAAATGAACATAAGCAGGTTTGCGTTCGAGATCTTTTCGCGGCGCATTGTTCCCGCAGCCTTTCCGGAAGTAACCGCTGTCATTTCAGGTCGCCTCCTTCCTGGCCAGCATCCTCCTGCCGTTCCTGTTCTTCATTTTTTGGAAGGCATCCTTCACAACAGGTGAACCAATGACAACCAGCAGGATGATCACAATTGCCTTGTAGGCTTTCACATCCGTCGAGGGAACTTTCATTGCGTACAAGGTAATGGTCAGTGCCTGAATTGCATAAGCGCCCATCACAGATCCGATCATATTGAATTTGCCGCCGCCCAGATTGTTGCCTCCGATCGCAACGGCAAGGATCGCATCCATTTCCACATTCAGCAGCAATGTTTCATGGTTGATCAGGCTCAGGCGGCTCATACCGATCGTCCCCGCCATGGCGCAGCAAACACCGAGCAGAACGAAGGCAAGCAGTTTCATTCCAACGGGATTAATCCCGTTCAGTTTTGCAGCCCCCTGGTTAATACCGACTGTCTGGATATACAGACCCATTGTCGTCGTCCTGAAAAGTATGAAGAACAGTATACCCATCAGGAGTACAATCAGGATCGGCGTCGGCACAGGACATCCCGGTATAAAGCTTCCGATTGCAGTAATGATTGGGCTGGAAACTGTCGGTGTGGCGCCGCCATTGATCCAGTATGCGATACTGCGTCCGCATGTAAACAGGATCAGTGTTGCAATCATAGGCTGGATCCTGAAGACGGAAACCAGCGTTCCGTTAAAAGCCCCGAAAAGCATTGCCACGGCACAGCATGCAAGTATCCCGAGGATCACTGTCAGCGGAGTGATCGTCTCCGTGCTTTTCAGCACTTTTACCAGCGTACTGCCCGCAATTGCAGCCAGGGCTCCGACCGAAATATCCTGTCCGCCCGATGCAGCTGTAACCAGCGTCATGCCCATCGCGAGGATTGCGAGTTCGGAAGCTCCGTTGAATATACTGACCAGGTTGCCTTGCAGCACGGGATATCCGTCGTTGTTATTGACAATGGCAATGGAAAAGAAGCCTGGGTCACGAATCAGGTTAAAAATGACCAGAATTATGATGGCTACGAACGGGATCAGAAGCTGAGAATTCTTCTGGAAAAAAGAGCTTGACTTATTCCTGTTGTCAGCCGGCATTCTCTTTTTCACCTCCCGCAATCGTATACATAACATTTGTCTGGGTTAACTCATGGCCTTTCAGCTCTCCGACGATCTTCCTGTCCCGCATGACAATCAGGCGGGAACATGTCCGCAGCATCTCCTCTATCTCTGACGAAATAAAGGTTATGCTCATGCCCTCTTCCGCAAGTTTGAGCACAAGCCGCTGGATTTCTGTTTTTGTTCCCACATCAATTCCGCGGGTCGGCTCGTCAAGGATCAGGTAATCCGGATGTGTCAGCAGCCAGCGGGCAAGGATTACTTTCTGCTGGTTGCCCCCGCTCAGGCTTTTGATCGGAACATCCTGGCTGGCTGCCTTGATCTCAAGCGTTTTGATGTATTCGTCCGCAAACTTTTCCATTTCCTTCCGGGACATCGGATGGAAAAAGCCTTTCATGACCTGCAACGCCAGGATGATATTTTCACGGACAGAAAGATCCGCAATAATCCCGTCGCGTTTGCGATCCTCCGGAAGATAACCGATTCCTGCTTTCATTGCATGGATCGGTTTTGTGATGCTTTTCTCTTTCCCTTCCACCAGGATTTTCCCGCCCGTAATACGGTCGGCTGCGAAGATTGCCCGAACGCTTTCGCTTCTTCCGGATCCCAGCAGCCCTGTAAATCCGTTTACTTCACCTTTGGCAATTCGGAAATCAAACGGACGCGCTTCAGATGAACTTAATCCTTTTGCTTCATAGAAAGCTTCGCCTTCCGACGCATTGGCACTGCCTTCCTTGTCCAGATCCGAAAGTCCTTCCAGGTCCTTACCCATCATTTTGGATACAAGCTCCACCTGCGGCAGGTTCTGCACTTCAAACTCGCCGACAAGTTCGCCGTTCCGGAGAACTGTAATGCGGTCGCTGACCGCATAAACCTGTTCCAGGAAATGCGTGACGAAGATGATGCCCACTCCGCGGCTCTTCAGGTCCCGCATCAAAGAGAAAAGCATTTCTACTTCGTGGTCATCCAGTGAAGACGTCGGTTCATCCAGGATCAGCACCTTGCAGTCCGCATCCACAGCCCGGGCAATCGCTACCATCTGCTGGACAGCCAGGGAACATGAACCGAGCTGCTGCTTCGGGCGGGCAGGGATTCCGAGGCTTTTCAGCAGTTTATCAGCATCCTGTTCCCTTTTTTTCCAATGTACAGTGGCGCTTTTATCACGCCCGATATACATGTTTTCAGCTACTGTCAGGTTCGGGCACAACGTAATCTCCTGGTAAACCGTGCTGATACCTTTATCCTGAGCATCCTGTGGAGAACGGATCGTTACAGCGCCGTCAATACCGTCCACGCAGATCTCACCGGCATCTTTTTCATAAACGCCTGTAAGCACTTTGATCAAAGTGGATTTTCCGGCGCCGTTCTCGCCCATGAGGGCATGGATCTCGCCTTTGCGGAGTGTGAAGTCAACATTCTGCAAGGCTTTTACTCCAGGAAATGTTTTATAGATTCCTCGCATGGTCAGTACAATTCCGTCATCCATCCGAATGCTCCCTTCCTAAAATGCGCGGTGCGGAACGCAGATTACTCCATGTTTCCGCACCGCGCATCCTGTCGGTTTAAACTGAATACCTGAAGAACTGATTATTCACCCAGGCCGTAGGTAGCGATGTCATCTTCGGTGAGTTCGCGGGCGTCGAAGCCTTTTTCAACGGAGATGATCTGGTTCTTTTCATTCAGGCCTTCGATTGCTTCACCGGCTTCAACCTTCTTGATCATCTGGTCGATCACAGCTGCCTGGAAGGGGCTGCACTGTCCGTCATAGTTCCACTTGCCGGCCAGCAGTTCACGGAGGGCCCACTTGTTGCAGTCAAAGCCCATGACGATCACATCTCCGTCCACGCCGTGGGTGATGCCGGCATCGTCCAGAGCAGCAACGGCACCCTTGGCCATACCGTCGTTCTCAGCATAGATGACGTTGAAGTCTTTCTTTGCATTGATAACAGATTCAACGATCTTCTTGGCTTCTGCTTCGTCCCAGGTCGCGGTCTGCTGGATGACCTTGGTCATCTTGCCGCTTTCGAACTGCGCATCCAGAGCACCGGTACGTCCCAGCTGAGCATCGCTGCCCATGGCACCCTGAATATGGATCACTTCATACTTCTCGAGGTTCTGGGCCAGCAGCCAATTCACAGCGGTCTCGCCTTCCTGCGCCATGTCGGAAACGACGGCAGCCAGGTACAGGCTGGGATCACAGTCGATCATACGGTCAAAGAGGAAGACGCCGATACCCTGTTCCTGGGCATCTTTCAGGACAGCTTCCCAACCGGTGGTCTCAGCAGCGGAGATCAGCAGGTAGTCAACGCCGTCGGTGATGAACTGGCGGGCAGCGTTCAGCTGTTCATCGTTCTTCAGGCTGTAAGCGGTCTTGGTCTCATAGCCGTTCTCGGCAGAGAAGACCTCTTCAAAGTTCTTAACGTTGGCTTCACGGTATCCGGATTCAGACGGCGGGTTGTTGACGATGCCGACTTTGATGACCTTCGCTTCATCCGCAAAGACGGTGAACACGGTCAGGCACAGAGCCAGAGCGATTACCAGAGCAATAATTTTCTTCATGGTTCTTCTCCTCCATTTTTTGGCATTGTATGCCTTTTTGTTATCTGTAGTATAAACGAAACCCCCTGCACATAAAATGCAGAGGATTTCGTTTTTGGTTGATATTTTTCCATTCTGATGATGATTGTTATGAAAACAGTACAGTATTTTTTTATTCAGGTTTGTTTTTTTTCTCCTGGTAGTTCCTTCGGTATTCCCCCGGCGTCATGCCTGTCGTTTTCTTGAAAAGGTAGCTGAAATAGTGCGAATCATTGTACCCGACATCCTGCGCAATCTGCACGGAACGGATATCGGTGCCCTCAAGCATTTCTTTCGCCTTGCCGATTCGCAGCCCCGTCAGATACTGCGTAAAGGTAATACCCGTTTCCTGTGCAAAAACCGTCGAAAAACGGCTCTGGGACATATGTACCTCGCCGGCGACGTCCTGCAGCATCAGGTTCGGGTTGGAATAATTCCTGGAAAGGTAATCCCTCGCTTTGCTGACCGCAGTGTTCCCGTATCCTTTTCCGCTCTGGTCCCGGAATGCGATCGCTTTGCGGATCAGTTCGGCCAGCATATGGAATCCGGCTTCTCCCTCCGTATGCAGGGCTTCGGATATCTGCTCCTCGCTGAGTACGTCGCGGGTATGCCCAGAAGCCTCATGAATGATCTTCCGGGCTGCCAGCAAAGCTGCTACGCGGAGGTAACCAAGCGCGATATCCCGTTCCATTGATTCCGTATACTCCGTCAGGATTGCTTCCACATTTTCACCTGACGCGTACTGCAGCCGTTCATACAAGGGGCTGAGATCGGCTTCTGTCAGCAGCGTTTGCCTGCCCTCTTCCTCGTTGGCCCCGATCACATGCCGTCCGGGTGTGCCTTCTGCCGCAAGGAGATGGCGTGCGTGACGTGCAGAACGCATGGATTTGCGGATATCATGAAAATCATTTACGGTTTCCCCCACACCGATCAGCAAGCCTGTATTCCGTGAAAGTTCAGGCAGGTGCACTGCAGAGTTGGCGAAAGAGTATGCCCGTTCTTCTGCGTCATCCGGGTTGTCTCCCAGCACCAGGGCTCTTGCGCCCTTGGGGGAAGCGCATACGAAAGTGCTGCCGCCGCTCATATCTGCCAGTGCGGTCAATGCATTCCTGCACGCAATACGTTTCTCGCCTTCTGCGTCAAAAGCGATATCTACAACTGTATAGCACCCTGCTGTCAGGTTGACACCAAGATCCCGCATCTGCCTGCGCAGCGCATCATCATCGTCCGGGTCTCCTTCATCCGTAAACAATGAAGCCAGCAGCTTGTCGCGCAGGAACTGATTACCCGAAGAAACGCGTTCCTGAAGCGCAGAAAGGTTTTCCTGTTCTTTGCGCTTTTCTGTGATCCTCTGGCGCACACGGTTCAGGGCTTCTTCCAGTTCTTTTGACGTCACAGGTTTCAGGAGGTATTCACTGACGCCGAATGATATGGCTTTCTGTGCATAAACAAAGTCGTCATATCCCGAAAGAATGATGCGTTCCACCCATGGCATGGTTCTCTGGACTTCTTCGCAGAGTTTCATACCGTCCATAAACGGCATACGAATGTCTGTAAGCAATATGTCGGCATTGAGATCCCGGAGCATCGGAAGCGCCATTTCTCCGTCCGGTGCCTCCCCGACAAGCTGGTACCCTTTTTCTTCCCAGGGGAAAGAGTTTCGCAGGTTTTCGCGGATGGATATCTCATCATCCACCAGAAAAACCTTTATGAGTGAATCCGCTGTCACTTACTCAATCTCCTCTCTGGTTCGGATCGGTATCGTAAAGGATACTTCCGTTCCTTCTTTTCCTGATTTCAGTGTTATTCCTCTCGTCTTATGATAATACAGTCTGATGCGCATGTCCACATTTCGCAGCCCGAAGCCGGAGTGCATCCCCGGTTCCATTGCCTGGACGGTTGACGGTTCTTCCTTCAGCATTGCTTCAATCCGGGAAATCAATTCCGGGGACATCCCTTTTCCGTTGTCTTTCACAGCAAAAAACATCATGCCGCGCTCATGCCGCACGGATACTGTTATTCTCCCGCCGCCGCGTTTATTCTTGATCCCATGGTACAAAGCATTCTCGACGAGCGGCTGCAGCAGGAGTTTCAGCATATATACTTCATCAAGCCCCTCCGGCTGGGCAACCTCATAGTCCAGGATGTCTCTGTACCGTGTTTTCTGGATGTTCAGATAAGCAGATACATGCTTCAGTTCCTGGCTGACAGGAATCCAATCCGCACCTGAGGAAAGTGAGATCCGGAAGAAATCACTCAGGTTCCTGGTCAGCCGGACAACCTCCTCAGCCTTTCCGGATTCAGCTTGCCAGACAATCGTATCCAGTGTGTTGTAAAGGAAATGCGGATTGATCTGCGCCTGAAGCGTACGCAGCTCTGCCCTAGAGAGGTGCTCCTGGTTCTGGCGTATCTGAGTAATCAAAGTTTCCAGCCGATCCGCCATCTGATTGACATGCTCGCCGAGTTCGCGCAGCTCCTCCACGTCCATGCCGCGGACGCGGTCTGCAAAGTTTCCCTCAGCAATCCTGCGTACAGTTTCCTCCAGTGTGTATATAGAAGAATGAATTGACTCCGTCAGTTTCCGCGTTTCCCTTCCGGTCCTCAGGTAGGCGAAAAGCAGCAGCAGGATTTCTGTAATAACAGCGATTGCAACTGTTGTCCGCGCCTGCCGGTTGACCACAGTGGCATTCGCGATTTCTTCCGTTGTAAATGCATCCAGCATATCCGTGACCAGGCGGCCGACACCGCGGACTTCGTCAACAATCTGTTCAATGCTGCTGATCGGTTCTCCCGCAGCCATCCCGTCGCGTACCCTGAGTGCATATTGTTCCATCGTATCCATGGTCCGGCGTGCGATGGTCAGCTGAAGGTGCCCGCTGCCCCTCGTTTCGTTCAGCAGCATATCCAGTGTCTTATCTGTTTCTGCAATCAGCTCTTCAGCATTGCTTTCTTCAAATGCGATTCTGCCGGCAGCCACTGAAAAAAGGTTCTCAGCGATTGTGCTTTCCAGCGCAGGCTTCATGCCGGCTGCCGCGCTCATCCGCCGGATCATCGCCTGTGTCCGTGAAGAATAAACCAGCATGACTGCAATGCCGATCACGGCCGGGATTGTCAGCAGAAGTGCCACGGAATTGAGCGACATGCGAATCTGCGACGTGATACTGGTCAGTCTGCTTTGCCGCATCTCAGAATCCCTCCACAGCCGGATTGCTCAGATCGTCAAATTCCGTGAACATACCTTCCTCCGGATGATATGTTCCCGCGACATGTTCTCCGCTTTTCAGCTTCTTTACGAGTTCCATCACTGCTTTCCCGAGGTTCGGTGTACACTGGACAACACAATTGACTTTTCCGGCTTTCAGGGCATCCACAGCTTCTTTTTCGCCGTCCACGGTAATCAGGACAATGTCCTTTCCCGGTTTGATATCCTGCTTTTCAAGCACATCGAGGACACCAAGGGTCATTGAATCGTTATGCGAGTAGATGACATCGATCCCTCCGGCGCCGTACTGATCCAGCAGCTGCCGGGCGCATTCCTCGCCCTTGGAGCGGAGGAAGTCACCGCTGATGCTGTCGATGACGGTGAAACGCGGATCACCGCCGATCACATCCATGAATCCGCGCTGGCGTTCCCGCATCGGTGTGGAATCGATTGTTCCGCTGATTTCAGCGATGTTCAGGTGTTCTGCTTTCATCGCATCTGCTTTTTGCAGCAGGAATTCCCCTGCCCGCCTGCCTTCCGCGTAAAAGTCAGCGCCGACATAAGCGGTATACAGGTCCTTTTCCTCCGTTTCAATCATCCTGTCCATGAGGATGACCGGAATACCCGCTTTTTTCGCCTCATGCAGCACGTTGTCCCATCCGTTTTCTACAATCGGTGAAAACACGATCACATCCACCTGGTATGCGATAAACGACCGGATCGCGTCAATCTGCTTTTCCTGCTTCTGGTTCGCATTTTCCATCATCAGGCCGAATCCGGCGTCTTTTGCAGCATCCTCCATGCTCGCTGTATTGGCAATACGCCAGGAGCTTTCCGCGCCGAGCTGTGAAAAGCCGACAACAACAGACCCCGGGTTGTTTTCCGTTTCCGGCTGCCTGCTGCAGGACGCCAGCATCATGCAAAGCAGCATTGACGCTGCCACGCATATGATCCGTTTCATGATTCCACCCTCCCTGCTGCACAAGTATTTACAGGTCACTGATTTCAAATCCGCTGCACTGGTTCAGGGCGTCTCCGTGCGCAACGACGCAAACGGTACCTTCCGCAGCAAACCGGTCCAGCCATTCTCCGCAGGCCGCAAGCTGCGCCGGCGTCGTGTTCAGCACTTCCTTCCGGATCCGTTCGCTTTCTTCCCTCGTATAACCTGTCATCAGGCGGGCGTCCGCAAGGGCGCCCTTGTCCCGCGGGGACAGCAGCGGATTCAGTTCGTTCAGCGCTGCGATGATGTATCCGTCCAGGACATCGCCGTTTTCTGCGAAACTGCGCAGGAAACCGGCGGCTTCGCCGTCCGCAAGCAGCGTTTTCCCGGGCGTTGGATCGCGGTACGAATAAGAGTAAACATTCCCGGACCTGTCGATTTGCATGCCGGCACCGTAGGCGCCGCCCTGGACCCGCACCCTGTTCCAAAGGTAATCGAGGCTCAGGATGCTTCCAGCAAGCCACAAGGATCCGCAGAATGCTTTTCCGCAGCGGCTGAGCCTGTATCCCCTGGCAGCGAATCCGGTCTGTGCGGGGATCCTGAATCCGGTTGCAGCAGCTGCTTCTTCCCGGTATGCGGCTTTATCCGGGACGGGTGTTCCCTGCGGAAAGGCGCCTGCCAGGATTTCCGGCAGTTTTCCGTCGCCGGATGTCACGCTTAGCGTCATCCGCGAAGTACATACCGTCCCGCCGATGATCTTTTCGGCGGTATCCTTGAATTCATCCATCATGGCATCCGGGTTCTGTGAAAAAGCATGGATATACCGGACCGCCCGGTCTCCGTCCAGCGCATTTTTCACAGCGCCTTCCGCGCTGTAAATACTCAGGCATTTCTTCACGGCAACCAGGTGGCCGGCAGCGACAATCCGCTGTCTTGATCCGATTTCGTTCTGGACCATCATTTCGGTGATCCGTTCTTCCTGCCCTTTGACCAGCGTGTTCAGGAGCACTTCCGCGAGCAGTTCCTGTGCTTTTTCAGCGTTTTCTTCCAGCGCACTGGCAAAGGCGACCAGGTAAGGCGTGCAGGCTTCCTCATCCCCCGCCCGTGACCTCGGAACGACCGTAAACCCAAGGCTCCCTGTATATCTCCGGATTTCCTGCTGCAGCCGAAGCGCATCATATTTCTTCGTCGGTAGTCTCCCCAGCATTCCGGCAAAAAGGGAGGCGCGCGTAAGCTCATCCAGCGTCAGGTCTGTCATGGAAAAATAAGCGCGCAGGTGAACCACGCCGTTGCATGGCAGCCGGTGAACCAGGATCCTGGCACCGTGAACGGTCTCCGTTTCCGTTTCAATCCATTCAGGAGCGACGTCCGCATCTTCCCGTTTCAGGAGCGGCAGCGTTGCCAGGTCTTCTTCGCGGTCAGGTTCTTCCTGCCACCGTGCGATCTCTTCGGCAAAGCTGAACGTTTCCGCCTGTTCAGCCTCTGTCATCCTGGCGAGGGTGCTCCTGATTTTTTCCTCTTCTTTCCGGCGTTTTTCGTCCCCTGCAGTCCTGGAAGGCTTCGTATGCAGGATCACCGCATTCTCCCGGTTCAGCAGCATATCCTCCGCCAGCCGGTCAAACGTTCCGTCTGCCAGGTACTCCTGTACACGCCGTACCATATTTTCCGGCATCAGCGCTTCCTCCGGCTCCCCGCCGTACAGCCAAGTGCCCATGCAGCGTATACACCTGCCGATTCCCTGCGGTTCTTCCTCCTCGCGCAAATGATATACTGCCCGGTTCATGGATGCCTCGACTGCTCCGCGGTCCAGGCCGTTCCGTTTGATCTCCAGGCCTGTTTCCTGCAGGAGGCTGAGAATCTCTTCCTCCCTGCCGTCTGCCACGTGTTCCGCATGAATGGCTGTCCAGCTCTGCAGTCCTGTATCATCCACAGAAAGGTTCAGGTCGCTGGCCAGCCCGCGTTCGAGCACAGCGCGCTTCAGCGGCGCGTCATTGCTGCCTGTAAGGACATCGCAGATAATAGCCCGCGCCATGTTTTCCGCGCGGTCCTTCCATGTGCCGGTAATCCTGGCGATGGTCAGATATCCCTTGTTTTCCGGTTCTTCCTCCCGGCCAAGCTCGTAGAAGATCGTTTTTTCAGATCCGCGGGGCTGCTGCATGGTGAACGCCGGGTTTTCGTTGCGGCGTTCATAGGAGGAAAAGTATGAGTCCAGCAGCGGCAGCATCTCATCCATGGGTACTGCCCCGTCCAGGTAAACATATGCATTGGACGGATGGTAGCACCGCTCATACTGCGCCCGGAACCGTTCATATGTCAGGTCCGGGATTTCTTCGGGATCACCGCCGCTGTTGAAGCCATAGCTGGTATCCGGAAAAAGCATGGCGTCGAGTTCCCGGTCAATCAGCGATTCCGTATCACTCATGGACCCTTTCATTTCATTGAACACAACGCCCCTGTACTCCGGGTTCCCGTCCCCGTCCCGGTCAATATGGCATCCCTCCTGGCAGAAGCGCTTCCGGTCCTCCGTCACAAGCGGTGCAAACACCGCGTCCAGGTAAACCGTTGCCAGGTTCATCAGGTCCCGCGGATTCCTGCTGGAAACGGGATACATCGTCATATCCGGGAACGTCATCGCGTTCAGGAATGTGTTCATGCTGCTCTTGAGCAGCTCGACAAACGGCTCCTTCATGGGATACTTCCTGCTGCCGCACAGCACGCTGTGTTCAAGGATATGGAAGACACCGGTGGAATCTTCCGGCAGTGTCCTGAAGGTGATCGAAAAAACCATATTTTCCGCGCCGTTGTCCAGCCAGAAAACTTTCGCCCCTGTGCGTTCATGCTCCAGCAGGAAAGTATTCCCTCCCGCCTCACGGGATTCTGCCGCCCGGAGCACGCGGAATCCGCAAACTGCCTGTTTCTCTGCATATTTCATCTGTATACACCCGTTTTCCCTCTGTATGTTCCTACCCATTTTATCGGAAACACCTTTCTTGTCAAGAATCTGCAAAGCAGGAATTCCGTCGTTTGTGTTGTATATTAGAGTGTGTGGTTTCGGCAGGCTGCCGGATTGGAGGTGCGGCATGACAATTCGTGAGCGTATTGAACAGCAGGAATACCTGTTGCTTGCTCCTTATGCCACCCATTCCGCCGAATCTGCCGGGCGGGACAGAACTGAAACTCCCTGTGACCTGCGGACGGATTTCCAGCGCGACAGGGACAGGATTATCCATTGCAAATCCTTCCGCCGCCTGAAGTTCAAAACGCAGGTTTTCCTATCCCCCGAAGGGGACCATTACCGTACGCGCCTGACGCATACGCTGGAAGTTTCTCAGGTCGCCCGTACGCTGGCCCGTGCCCTCCGCCTGAATGAGGACCTGACGGAAGCAATCGCCCTTGGCCACGACCTTGGGCATACACCATACGGCCATATCGGGGAACGCACCCTGAACAGCCTTCTCCCGGAAGGTTTCCGCCATAATGAGCAAAGCCTGCGCGTCGTGGAAAAACTTGAGAACGGCGGGTTGGGCCTGAACCTGACCCGGGAGGTCCGCCACGGTATCCTGACCCATTCCGGTACGGTGCCGCCGGCGACGCCTGAAGCCGAATGCGTCCGCCGGGCTGACAGGATTGCCTACCTGAACCACGACCTGGATGACGCGCTCCGCAGCGGTATCCTCCGGGCTGACGAAATCCCGCCGGACTGCCTGAAGGTGCTCGGCGCCACCCACCGTGAGCGCATCAACAACATGATTGTGGATATCGTCCGCAGCAGCGAAGGCCAGCCGCATCTATCCATGAGCGCGCCGATTGAAAACGCCATGAACGGGCTCCGGGAATTCATGTTTGAACATGTGTACCGCAATGAATGGCGCGATCCGGAAGAAGCCCGCTGCGATTATGTTCTCCGGCACCTGTTTGAGTATTACTGCGAGCATCCCTGTGAGATGCCCGAAGAATTTGTTGTCCTCGGATACCAGGACGGAACAGAGAGAAGCGTATGCGACTACCTGTCCTGCATGACCGACCGTTACGCAACGCGCAGGTTTACCGCGCTGTTCGCGCCTTCATCCTTTCCTGCGTTCTGACTCCCTGATGAAAGCATACTGAGGTGGATCATCGATGGCATCCCGTTTTCCCTCTTCATGGCTGGATGACCTGCGCGCCCGTTCGGATATCGTGCAGGTCGTTTCCAGCTATGTGGGGCTGAAAAAATCCGGCCGGAAATACTGGGGCCTGTGCCCGTTCCATGGGGAAAAGACCGCTTCCTTTTCCGTGGACGCGGAGCAGCAGCTGTTCTACTGCTTCGGATGCAAGGCCGGCGGGAATGTCATCAGTTTTATCATGGATATCGAACGCTGCAGCTTCAATGAAGCGGTGGAGTTCCTGGCAGACCGCGCCCATATTCCCCTCCCGGAAATGGTCAACGACGCCGACTGGGAGCGCAGGCGCACCCGCAGGGAGCGCCTGCTCCAGGCAAACCGGGAAGCTGCCCGGTTCTACCACGAAACGCTCTTTACCCCCGCCGGTGAAGCATCGCTTGCATACCTGCATCGCCGCGGGCTTTCGGACGCGGTCATCAGGAAGTTCGGACTCGGCGCCGCACCGGACCAGTGGTCCGCCCTGACGGACCGGCTTCTGGCTGCCGGCTTTACACTCGACGAGCTTTCCTCCGTCGGCCTGACCGTTGTCAAACCGCCGAAGGAAAAGGGCGGTAAGCCGCGCCACTTCGATATGTTCAGGAACCGTGCGATCTTCCCGATCATCGACATGTACAAGAATGTCATCGCCTTCGGCGGCCGTTCTCTTGGAAATGAACTCCCGAAGTATATGAACACTTCCGACACACCTGTTTTCAACAAGCGGAAAGGCGTCTATGCCGCCAACCTGCTCCGGCAGCAGCGCCACCTGGACCACGTGATCCTGGTGGAAGGGTATATGGATGTCGTAAGCCTTACGCAGTTTGGCGTCAACGGCGTCTGCGCCACCCTCGGCACGGCGCTGACAAACGAGCAGGCACGCCTGCTCCGTCGTTTTGCCCCGGAGGTATTCCTCGGGTATGACGGCGATTCCGCCGGGCAGCACGCCATTCTCCGGGGCCTGGATATCCTGGAGGAGGAAGGGATCCCTGCCCGCGTCCTCGACTTCCCCGACGGGCTTGATCCGGACGAATTCATCCGCAGGGACGGAGCGGAAGGCTTCAGCGCGCTTCCTGCCATCCCCGCCGCTGAATACCGTTTGCGCCGCCTGAAGGAATCCTTCGACCTGTCCGGGGATGAGGGACGCATGAATTACGTCCGGAAAGCTGCTTTTGTCCTGGCGCCGCTGGATCCCGTCGGCCAGGAAACATACATCAAAACCCTGATGCTGGAGACGGGTTTTTCCCGTGAAGTCCTGAAACAGCAGATCGAATCAGCCGGCGGAAAGAAGGAAAAAGCCGGTGATGCCCCCTCCGTCCAGCCGCAGTACAGGAAACCCGCACCTGCCGCGAACCGCCGGGTTTCCGAATCGGTTTCCCCGGAGGTTGCTGCCCAGGAAACATTGATCGGGCTTCTGGCCACGGGACAAATTCCGAAAGATATGGTCGAAGAAAAGGATTTTGAGGACGAGGAGTTGAAATCATTATATACGGCTCTGCTTTCCGGGGCATCTCCCGCATCATTGCTGGACAGCGCGCCGGATGAAGAGTCCCGTTCCCGTTATACGAGGATCCTGATGTCGCCTGTGGCAGACAGTACGGACCAGATGATTTCCATGGCTGCCCAGTGCCTTGTCCGGATCCGCAGAGCCTCCTGCCAGAAACAGTACGAAGCCCTGCAGCAACAGCTGAAATCGCTGGATCCGAAGGATCCGTCCATCCCTGCCCTTCTGCGCGAAGCGCAGGAGATTCGCAGGAAACTTGACAGGATGACGTGATGCCAATAACTCCCCGGGTTCCGGGTTCTGCCGGCGTGAACGCCACGATTGAAAAGGAGAGGATTCCCTTGTCTACCCTTTCACCCGAAAACAAGCAAAAGCGTCTCGACGAACTGTATGAATACGGAAAAACAAAAGGAACGCTGACATATAAGGAAATCATGGACCGGCTGATGGAGCTTGAAATGGACTCCGACCAGCTTGACCATGTGCTCGAGACGCTGGATGCGTATGGCGTCACTGTGGTGAATGACGCGTCAGACACCGTACATATTTCTGACGACCAGGCTGCAGACGTTGCCGCTGCCACGGCGGGTGCCGATGCAGAACCGATCGACCTTTCCATTCCGGAAGGCATCAGCATTGACGATCCGGTACGCATGTACCTGAAGGAGATCGGCAAAGTGCCGCTGCTCACTGCGGAAGAGGAAATTGAAATTGCCAAGCAGCTTGAAGCCGGCGACGAATCAGCCAAGCAAAAGCTTGCCGAGGCCAATCTCCGCCTTGTTGTTTCCATTGCCAAACGCTATGTGGGCCGCGGCATGCTTTTCCTGGACCTGATCCAGGAAGGCAACCTGGGCCTGATCAAAGCCGTGGAGAAATTCGATTACCGCAAGGGCTTCAAGTTCTCAACCTATGCCACTTGGTGGATCCGCCAGGCTATCACGCGCGCCATCGCGGACCAGGCGCGCACCATCCGGATTCCTGTCCACATGGTGGAAACCATCAACAAGCTGATCCGTGTATCCCGCCAGCTGCTCCAGCAGTACGGCCGCGAACCTACACCGGAGGAAATTGCCGCAGAAATGGGCATTTCTGAAGCGAAGGTCCGTGAAATCATCAAAATCGCACAGGAACCCGTTTCACTGGAAACACCCATCGGCGAGGAAGAAGATTCCCACCTCGGCGATTTTATTCCCGACGATGACGCTCCCGCCCCCGCTGAAGCAGCCTCCTTCACCCTCATGAAGGAACAGCTGATGGATGTGCTTGACACCCTGACCCCCAGGGAGGAAAAGGTGCTCCGCCTCCGTTTCGGCCTGGATGACGGGCACCAGCGGACGCTGGAGGAAGTCGGCAAGGAATTCAATGTTACGCGTGAGCGCATCAGGCAGATCGAAGCCAAAGCGCTCCGGAAGCTCCGCCATCCTTCCCGCAGCAAAAAGCTGCGCGATTACCTGGATTGAACCATGATGCAAAAAATGCTGGATCCCCGCCTGTCACTCGCATACGATCTTTACGATCCCTGTGAGCTGGCTGCCGATATCGGGACAGACCACGCTCATTTACCGGCCGCGCTCCTGCAGCGCGGCCGATGTCAGCATATGATCCTGACAGACATTTCCGAAAGTGCGCTGGACAATGCGCGGATGGAAATGATCCGTCTCCGGCTGACCGGCCGCGTCTCGCTGCGCCTGGGAGACGGGCTTGCGCCGGTTACCGAGGCCTGCGGCATGATCTCCGTCATGGGCATGGGCGGGCGCACGATCCGCGATATTCTCCTTTCCGGCCGCAGCCGCCTGCAGGGCGCTTCCCTGCTGCTGTCCGCGCATACTGACTGGCACCTGATCCGCGCCGCCGTCCGGGATATCGGCTACCGCCTGGACCGGGAGGAACCGTGCTTCGCTGCAGGCAGGTATTACCTGGTACTGCGGGCAAGGCCGGGCGAAGCATCCCTGACGGACCGGGAAATCCGCCTCGGCGGGCCGCTGTTCAGCTCCGCTTCCCCTGTGCTGGTACCCTTCCTGCGGCGGCGCCGCGAAGTCCTCCTGGAAAGCATCCGCGGCCTGTCTTCCGCTTCGGAACCGGATACGGCCAGGCTCGATATACTCCGCGGCGACCTTGAATTCTATGATTCTTTTCTTTCCGCCCATGACAACTGACCATAAAGGAGGGCTGCCCTGTGACTGTCCAGACAATCTTTGACCTCATCAACACCGTCGCGCCGTTTGATACGCAGATGGAATGGGATAATTCCGGCCTGCTGGTCGGCTCACCTTCCCAGGAGGTAACCGTCATCCTCTTTGCGCTCGATGTGACGGAACCTGTCATTGACGAAGCTGCCGCCCTCGGCGCACAGCTGATCGTTACCCATCATCCCCTCATGTTTGATGCGATCCATACCCTGACGGACGGAACCTATGAAGGCCGCCTGATCCGCCGCCTTGTCCGGGAAAACATCAGCCTCATCGCCGCCCATACCAACCTGGACCAGGCTGCCGGCGGGATCAACGATACGCTCGCTGCCCTGTGCGGGCTGGTGGAAGTATCCGGCGACGGGTTTTTCCGTTCCGGTTTCCTGCCGGAACCGATGACTGTCCGCGGTTTTGCTGACCAGCTCGGGGAAAACCTGGAAACCACTGTCCGCATTCTGGCACCTGAGGACCGGATAATCCGGAGGATCGGCCTATGCTCCGGCGGCGGGAGCGATGAATGGCAGCGCGCCGCCGATGCAGGATGCGACGCCTTTGTCAGCGGTGAAATCAGGCATCACCATGCCCTTGCCATGGCGGACGCCGGTATCGCCGCCTTTGAATGCGGCCATTTCGCCACGGAGGAGCCGGGGCTTGCTGCGCTGGCTGAAGCTTTACAAAATTCCCTGAATCATGTAGAATGTAATGTGCGGATTTTTGTATCCGCAGTTTGTGCATATTCATTTCCCCGGCGCCCGTGACAGGCGGGCTTTTCCCTGTCAGAAGGAGGTACCCGCATGGATAATTTTGAAGCATTGTGGGCTTACCAGGCGGAGGATATCAAGGCAGACGCCATTGCAAACACGATCCGGCGTTCTCCCATCCGCCAGAAGCTCGAAAAAACACGCGATCTGATTCTCGACCGCCAGAAGCAGTACAAGCAGATTGAAGTTGAGATCACCGCCATGGCGGACCGCAAAGATATTATTGAGCAGGCTGTTGCCCATTCTGAAAACCAGCTGCGTTCCCTGAAAGAACGTTTCGAATCGAATCCGCCGCAGTCGCCTGAAGACGTGAAAGCCCTGATGACGGAGGTCAGCCACTGCCGGGACACGATCCGCCAGTATGAAGCGGAAATCGCCCGTATCGTAAAGGAATCCACAGCGCACGAAAAACTGCAGTATGTTGTGCGTGTCGAAGCTGCAAACGCCAAGAAGGCCTTCGACCAGCTCAAGGCGGAATATGAAACAGAATCCCAGAGCAAAAAAGCGGAACTGGATGAGCAGCGTGCCCGGGCCAAGGCCCTTATGAATACAGTGGATCCTGCCCTGCTTGAGGAGTATAACACGATCAAGAAGCACATTTCCCCCCCTGTTGCCCGCCTCACCCACGGGCAATGCTCCGGCTGCAACACATCGCTTCCCTCGGCGGTGCTTTCCCGGATCAAGAACGGGAGCCTGGTCGAATGTGAAACCTGCGGCCGCATGATTATCCAGTAAAACCGGTTGCAAAGCAAAGAACCGTTTCCTCTGAAACGGTTCTTTGCTTTGTTTTACGGTTTCTTCGTTCAGTCAAGATATGCAATCTCCATATCTTCAGGAACACCTTCCCAGGAAGCTTCATCCAGCTCGGTTTCCCGCGGGATGGTAACCTTTTTCAGGGATTCGCATAAATAGAACGCATTGGGGCCGATCTCGCGCAGGTTTTCGCCGAAGGTGAGTTCAGAAAGGAGCGGGCACTTCAGGAAAGCGAATTCACCGACATATTCCACACTTTGCGGAATCAGGATCTCCTCCAGGGCTGTGCATGCGCCGAAACTCGCGCGCTCAAGCATCAGGACCCCTTCCTGCATCGTGATGCTCCGCAGGTTCACACATCCGAAGAAAGCCCGTTCCTCAATCAGTTCGACGGTATTGGGAAGTACAACCGACTTCAGGTTCTCCCTGCCGCTGAATGTCGAATTACCGATGACCCTGACGGTCAGCCCGCCGATCTTTTCCGGAATGACCAGGTCCGCGTCATATCCGCTGTACAGCAGCGTTTTGCAGCTGACCCCGTCCGGAAGCCCGACATAGGTCATGTGAAGGGCCTCATCGCTTTTCCAGCCGTCATCGTGGTAACCCGCGTACTGGTTCAGCTTTTCCTTTGCGGATTCGGTTTCCTGCTCGGTCATGTCCAGCACCGGTTCGCTGTCGTAATAGTCATCCAGCTCAGCTTCATCGTCGTAATATTCGTCCGGCTCCGGTTCCCCTTCGTCTTCCCCCCCGCCGTACGAACTGTATGGAAAAGCTCCTTCGGGAACGGCAGCGCCCGGTGAATCCAGGTCTTCGGCATCGTCCTGCCCGTCATAGTCTCCTTCTTCGGCTGCGGAAGAAAGCACACACAACAGCAGCATGAATGCGGCAAGCGCCGCAAAAAACCTTTTCATCCGCCTGTGCACCTCCTCCGATCCTTTAATTACTTTATTATAGAAGAACAGCTTTGAAAAATCAACTGCCTGCCGGCCTTCTTTTCCCGTTCTTCCTTCCCTTCCCGGCAAGCCGGAAATTATATCGGAATCCTTCATTGACGAACGCCTGTAATTGTGTTATTCTTCTTTTCGGA
>Ga0310694_10002577_pt1 | contig 18435 bp, 37 predicted proteins | sample 174DNAGHGhighgp2_FD_203884 | JGI IMG/M metagenome (GOLD analysis project Ga0310694, IMG submission 203884) | Sheep rumen microbial communities from Palmerston North, Manawatu-Wanganui, New Zealand - 1742 DNA GHGhigh gp2 (v2) (version 2) | ecosystem: Host-associated > Mammals > Digestive system... | reverse complement strand
TCGTTTACACAACAGACGGCGTGACCAACCTTATCGGATTCCATGCACAGGGCAACTACGGAACAGCAGTAGGCGAGACATTCGCACTCATGGGCAACAAGCTCTGGGCTGAATTCGCAGACGGAATCGCAATCATCACGGTAGACGCAAACCCTTAAAAGGTGTCACTGTTGAGTCGGACGCAGATGACACCACATACCCCTGGACCGACAAGACTCCCGGAGATTTCCAGGAGGACGTAACCGTAACAGGAGACAAGATAACCGGTACCCTTAAGTTTATCGAAGGCGGACTCTCACCCGCAGGACCTCTCGCAGGAGACGGCTACTTCTTAGCACTTAAATGGTCCGATCCCGACGAGAGCGCAACAAGCCTCCTCGTAGGATTGGTACCCAGCGAAGGAACCGGACTCGTTGAAGCAATTGATGATACAGACAGAAACGGCGTAGCAAAGGTAACAGATCCCGCTAACCAGAAATTCAAGATCATCACAAGCAACGAAGGGCACAAGACAATCCAGACATTCGACATTTCAGGATTGACACTTGAGCCTATCGAAGTATAAGGAGCCACACATGTACAAAGCAATCGTGACATTTAAGGATTTAAAGGACGATTCATATACATACCACCCTGGGGATAAATACCCCAGGGATGGCTTCACTCCGACACCGGAGCGAATCGAGGAATTGTCCACAGAGAAGAATCGCAGAGGCATCCCGGTAATTGCTGAAATCAAACCGAAGAAGGAAACCAAGAAGGAAGAACCCAAGGCCGAGATAGAAGAGCCGAAGGAGGAGCCTGCAGAGGAACCCGTAAAGGCAGAAGCACCGAAGCCGAAGCGAGAGAGGAAGAAGAAAAATGCTGACTGAAATATGCGCATATCTCAATAATTATTTCGAGTACGAAAAGAAGCACGGAACGATAAAAATCGAAGCCGGTGCGATTTCGTGCAACGGAGAACAGATAGCGCTGGAAACCGGTCAGCATTTCGCTTTATTTAGAGGCAGATTACCCCTGGGAGTTTACACGCAGGGAGAGACGCTGACAAATAAAACCTTCGAAGGATCCGTCTGGCTTATGGACGTCCCCAGAAGCATCGAGGAAGCAGACACCTGGGCAAAAGCATGGATGACAGAGAACGGAGCTGCTACGGCAGCAGGAAACTCAGCATACCAGAGCGAAAGCTTCGGTGGATATTCCTACAACAAAGGAACAAACTCAAAAGGGAAGGCAGGCACAAGCATATTCGATAACGCACAGTTTGCGGCCATGCTTGCGCCGTATAGGAAATTAAGATGAGCTTACTCGACGAAAGCATGGAGACATGCTACCTAATGGACAGAACCACAACAGAAGACGGATACGGCGGATACACAACGACCTGGAAGGAAGGCGCCGAGATTCCCGTAGCAATTGTGCTCGATTCTTCAATGCAAGCCAGGATTGCAGAGAAGCAAGGAGTGACAGAGCTTTATACATTGACGACCAGGAAGAACGTAACCCTCAGATATTACGACATCATCAAGCGCAAGCGAGACGGTAAACTCTTTAGGATTACATCCGACGGAGACGACAAGAAGACACCAGGATCGGCAGGCCTTGATATGAGACAAGTGACGGCAGAGGAAATAGACGCACTACCGAGGTAAGAGATGGACAAATCACAAGCGCTTTATTCATTCTGGGCAGGATTCGGAATACCGGCATACGATGAGAACACGGTACCACAGGACGCACCAGAGAGATACATAACCTACAACACAGCCACTGCAAGCATTGAGACGGTCGTCAATTTGCGAGCGAAGATCTGGGACGTAGGAACGAACTCCTGGAAATTTGTGGAAGAAAAAGCCGGAGAGATAGCAGAGCACATCGCTAAAATGGATCCGCCCACAATTCAATTAAATAACGGCCGCCTGAACATCGCAGAAGGCTCGCCCTTCGCACAGAGATACGACGACGGCACAAAAGACGCAAGATGCGTTTTAATTAACATACAAGCCGAATATTTGACGGCATTTTAAGGAAGGAGAAAAAAGACATGGGAAGATTCACAGTAATACCTGAATCGACATTTAACTCGCTCCAGCTCGACGCCGGAGTTTTACTAAAAAGATTTAACCCTGCGAACCCCGTAGCACCCGCTGACGCAGACATCATCTGCGCAACAACAGGAGGCATCACAGTAAGCTGCGTGCCCACCTTTTCAGACCAGGGCGCAGACGTAGATAACGCACCCGTAAACACAAAGGAATTGAAGAAGCTCGACAGCACAGAGTGCAAGGTTTCAACAACCTCACTCGGCACAAGCGCAGAACTCATCAAGCTCGCACTTGGATGCGCAGACGTAAACTCACAGACAAGCGCCATCGTTCCCAGAGCAGACCTCGCACAAAGCGACTTCGCAGACCTCTGGTGGGTAGGCGACAGAGCAGACGGCGGATGCGTAGCTGTTCAGATTAAAAACGCTTTATCAACAAGCGGCTTCTCTTTGAAGACAACCAAGAACGGCAAGGGCCAGATAGCGCTCGAATTGACCGGCCACGTTTCCCTCAACGCTTTGAAGGAAGTGCCCATGACTTTCTATTCAATCGACGCACCCGAAGCCAGCGCTTACAAGGTAACCCAGATCCTCTCCCACGTTTCCTCAACATTTGAGGACGGATACATCGAAGCAGGAGACGACCTCGCAGTAACCCTTACAGCAGAAGAAGGATACACAATCGAGAACGTGACCGTACTCGTTGGAGGAGAAGACGTAACAAGCACAGCATACGACGCAGGAGCAATCGCAATCACAGGCGTGAGCGGAGACGTTGTAATCGTAGCCACAGCAGGAGAATAAAATATGCGCAAATTATCAGAGATTAGAGGCGAAGAAGCCCTGGACCTTATCGCAGATTTAATAGATCCAATAGCGGAGATTTGCAAGGACCAGGCCCTGGTCGCACTTTTAAGAGGAAAAGACAAAGCCAGTGCGGTAAAATTGGCAATCAAGAACCACGGAAAGACGGTGCTCAAAATTTTAGCACTTCTTGAGGGAAAAGACGAAAAGGAATACAACCCCAGCGTAATCGAAATCCCGGTGCTTTTATTGAACGTTCTGAACGATCCTGACTTGATAAACCTTTTTCAATCGCAGGTACAGACTCAGGAAAGCGCCTCCTCTGGACCTGCTATGGAGAATACAGAGGCAAACCAGAAATAAGGCCTTTTTTGCGGTATGTTGAAGCCCGGATAGAAACCACTATGCGAGACGAGACATACCGCATTTATATAACCGACGTTTTGAAGGGACTCGCAGGCGTTAGCGTTCGATACGTTGACCTGCTGTCAGGAGCCGCCCAGAGCATAGAGAACCCGGAAGAAGAAGCGGAGGAGATAAAAAAAGGCATGAAAGAAAAGATAAAGAGATTAGGTGGATAAAATGGATGTTTTTGATCTCGTCGCAAAATTGACGCTCGATTCGAGCGAATACGACAAAGGACTCGGCGGAGCAGAAACCTCGGCCTCTTCATTTGGTGAAGCATTCGGAAGCGTGCTCGCAGGAATTGGAGGGGCAGCAGGAATCGCAGCAGGAGCCGTAACAGCCGTAGGAGCAGCCACCGTAGGAATGGGAAAAGCGGTCGTAGACGGCGCCAAAGGAGTGGCGGAATACGGCGACAATATCGATAAAATGTCCCAAAAAATGGGCATTTCAATAGAGGCATACCAGGAATGGGACGCCGTCATGCAGCATTCAGGAACCTCGATGGAGACGATGAAAGCCAGCATGAAGACACTGGCTAATGCGGTCGAAAATGGGAATGAGGCCTTCGAAAGAATCGGACTCACCCAAGAACAGCTCGCAAGCATGAACCAGGAGCAGATCTTCGAAAGCACCATCGCAGGATTGCAGAACGTAGAAGACGTAACCGAGAGAACCTACCTCGCCGGACAATTGCTCGGAAGAGGAGCGACAGAACTCGGTGCGCTTTTGAACACCTCAGCAGAAGACACCCAGGCCATGCGAGACCGAGTAAGAGAGCTCGGAGGAGTCATGAGCGAGGAAGCGGTAAAATCAAGCGCACAATTCCAGGACAACCTCCAGGATTTGCAAGCATCCATGGACGGAATGAAGCGAGGAATCGTAGGAGAACTGCTGCCAGCATTTAACGATTTGATGGACGGCTTCACAAAGCTCATCTCAGGCGAAGAAGGAGCGGACGAAGCACTCACATCAGGAATCGACAATTTGATAACCGGAGCAGGAAACATAGCCGAGAAGGTCATGGATATCGCAACCGAGGTATTCCCTCGATTGATTGAAGGATTGGCAGAGAAGGCACCGGAGCTGATAAACAAACTCATCGAAGGAACAAAGGAAATACCGATGAAAATCCTCGGAGCGCTTAAGGATTCCGTGATCCCCACGATTATGGAATCGCTCCCGGAATTGATGGCTTCATACCTTGAGGAATTACCAGCCATGCTGCAGGACGAGGTCGATTTTTTGGCCGAGTTTTTACCCATGGCCGTAGGACTCATAACCGATTTGATAAGCATGATGGCCGAGAGCATGGACGACACGTACCCGATAATCATGCAGGCTTCGGTAGAGCTCATGACGATTTTTATAAATGCGCTCTTAGAGAACCTACCAGCCTTGATTCAGGCAGCGCTGATAATCATGACGGCATACACTGACGGAATCATATCCGCTTTACCGCAGATAATATCGGCGATTTTGCAGATCGCAGCACAAGTCATCGCAACGATAATCGAATTAATCCCGACCTTGATAGCGACAGCGGTAAGAATCATAACGGAGTTTTTAACAACCATCGTTGTGACCGCAACCAAGTTTTTGACGGGCGATTATTGGAAGAAGATGCTGGACGGAATCATAAAAAGCTTTACCAACATCGACTGGAAGGGAATCGGCAAGATGCTGACCGAAGGACTCGCAAACGGAATCACCGCAGGCTTCACAAAAGTCAAGGATGCCGTGACCGGAGTCGCAAACGGAATAAAAGACAAATTCACAAGCATATTTGACATACACTCGCCGTCAAAACTTTTTGAATATTACGGCGAAATGCTCAACCAGGGCCTCGCAGAAGGAATCGAAGAAGGCAACGCAATAAAATCAACCCAGGACCTCGCAGACGACATAGAGGGAGCATTTAACGCAACCCTCAAAGCAGACGAAAACGTGAACGGATCCGTGGGAATTGGAGGCGGAATAACCTACGATTTATTGACGCAGGCAATCGTTGACGCTTTGACGATTATGGCGCCGGAGCTTCAGAGCAACATCAATCTCCAGGCAGACACAACCGGAATCGTTAAGGCCGTCGTGAAAGCCAACAGAGACGCCGTGAACCGAAACGGAAGGGGAATATTCGCATGAGCTACGCAGGATACCGAATCATTATAAACAACATAACGGTCCCCAATAGCATGATCCAAAAGGGGACCTGGGTATTCAACCCGAAAGACAGAATCGTGGCCACCTGGAAAGATGGAAATCAGACAGAGCATAGAAGGATCCTACCGAACGCAAAAACAGAGATCTCATTCAGCATAAAGGTCAGGACCGAAGAAGAACAGGCCACAATCAATAGCATCTTCGCACAGAAGGAAAACATACCGGTCACATTTTACAATGACTTCACAGGAGACTACGACACCGGCCTGTTTTTCATGGACACACCACAGATAAGCCACAAGGATACGATAGACGGAATAAGATACAACGCAACGCCCGTCCATTTAACCCAATATTAGGAGAGAGACATGCTGAACGTAACAGACGCACAAAAGACCGCTTACATGGAAGCGGTGGGATTATTCCAAGTAACCGTCACGTTCCCGAATAAAGCATCGGCCACACCAGGCGAACCTTTGAAATTCACAAACGAAGATCTGGTGGAGGAAAGCATCGAGCTGATAGAAAGCATAGAAGACAGCCAATACTTGCAATTCAAAGGATGCATCGCTTCACAATTGGACTTTAAAGTTGCAGACATCGTCCAGGATTTGCGAGGCGAATACGTGGAGGTCGATATCAAAGCAGGAACCACAGAAGCCCTGCCGCTTTTTAGAGGTTACGTCTACACCCAGACGAACCAAACGCAGGAGGATATATTTACTGAATTTTCATGCTTTGACATTTTGAAGAACGTAAGAGGAGAAGACATCAAGGCCTGGTACGACGCCTTGACGTTCCCGATTACGATAAAGAACTTCAGAGATTCGCTCTTCACACACCTGGGAATCGAGCAGGCCGCTGCGACGCTCCCAAACGACGCACAGCGCATCAAAAAGGAATCGGTCGACACTTTATACGCCGGAGACGTTCTCGAAGCAATATGCCAGGCTAACGGACGCTTCGGACAGATAGGAAGAGACGGCAAATTTTATTACAGAACGCTGGACATCATAACCGAAGGATTATACCCCAGCACACACACGTTCCCATCCTCGACCACATACCCGTCAGGAGAGAACGCAAGGGCAATCTTCTCACCGAAATATTACCGGAGCGTGAGATACGAACCCTTCTCAGCAGAGGCAATCGACCAGGTCATAATCGTGAAAGCAAACAACGCCACAGAGCGAGCAGGAAGCGGAACCAACGCCCTGGTCTTGGAAGACAATATCGTGGCCCGGAATTTTTCAAGCTTCGCAACACCGCTGGCGAACATTTACGCAGAGGTTGAAAGAAGGCCATACATACCGATGGATCTAAAATGCGTGGGTTTGCCTTTCATGGAATGCGGCGACATTTTCCTTTCATACACCACGAAGAACGTCGTGAGGTCTTACATTTTGAGACGAAGGCTAAGCGGCATCCAGGCGTTGCTTGACAATTACGAAGGAGACGGAAGCCAATACAGACCTTTATACCAGGAGAGCCCTGAACAAAAGAGCACGGCGAACAGAACACAAGGCGTAGCAAACGCATCGAGAATCGAAGCGGTCAACGGACGCTTTGAACACCTGGACGCAGACAAAATCGACACCGGAACGCTTAAGGCAGAACGCATCGGAGCAAACACGATAGCGGTCGAGAAGCTTACAGGATCGATAAGCAACAACAACTGGGTAATAAATCTAACAAACGGAACGCTGACCATAGGAAACATAAGCGCAAATAACATAAACACAGGAACGCTGAACTCAGGATTGATAGCCTCGAATTCGATATCGGCATCGCAGCTGAAAGCGGATTCATTCGCATCATGGGACCTTCAATGCCAGAAGTGCTCATGCACAACCCTCTGGGTAGGAGGATACCGATACACAGGAGAATACGTCTCATCGCTCGGCGGCTATTTTTTGAAGAGAGTATAAGGAGGAACAAAATGAAGCAAATCATCGGACACGTATACGGAAACACAAAGGAAGACGTCAAGGAATTAATCGACGTCATGGAAAACGCAGGATACGAGATCGCATACGAAAGCGACTCCCACACAAGCGCATCAGTCATAAAGGAAATGCCAGATGAAGAATAGCGAAATAAGGAACTGCGAAAAGGAAATCGTCGACGTTTTGAATCGTTACGATTTCCCGTTCGAATTTAAGAGAATCATGCTCTCGAACCTTGCCAGGATGTGCGAGAACGAAGCGAACAAAGCAATCTTAGCAGAGAGCGAACCAATCGAAGAAAAAGGAGAATTATAACATGCAAAAGGCATTTGTTAAAAAGGATCCGCCATGGGTAGATTTGCCATCGATTGACACACCGATAATCGCTGCAGAGCTTAACCGAATCGAAGACGGAGTCGACACGATAGACAGCAGAGTCGTAACGATGGACACCACCAAAGCGAACCAGGTGGACCTCCTGGAGTGCTTCAAAGCAATAACATTTGATACGGCAACAGGAACCTTCACGTTCACACGATGGGACGGAACCACGGTACCGATTAACACCGACATCGAAAAAATCGCCGTCAATTTCGATTACGACGACGATCCCACAAGCGCACACTACCAGAACCTGGTGCTCACATTAAGCGACGGAACGGTCAAATACGTCGACCTTTCAGCGCTTATAACAGAATTCGAATTCACAGACAGCGCAACAATCGGCTTCACGGTTTCGTCCAGCGGAGAAGTCACCGCAATCGTTAAGAACGGAAGCATAACCGCAGAGAAGCTCCAGCCGAACTACCTGGCCGACGTTACCGCACAAGCAAATGCGGCAGCAGCCAGCGCAACAGCGGCAGCAGGATCAGTGCTTGACTCAGAAGCATGGGCAAACGGAACCAGGAACGGCACGGACGTACCGAGCACAGATCCCGCATACCACAACAACGCAAAGTGGTGGAAAGACAAAGCGCAGGAAATCGCAAGCGGAAGCATCGGAGGCCTAAGCGACGTAACAATCGACAATCCCCAGCAAGGCCAAGACCTCGAATACAACGCAACAAGCCAGGAGTGGGAAAACAGCGACGGAACCAAGAAAAGGATCCTAAACCTCGTCAACAAGACGACCACTTTTAATTCAGACGGCACGATATCGATAACCGGCCCGGATTACACCGAGCTCATAACCTTTAACGCAAACGGAAGCATCACAGACGCCGTAACGATGAACGGAAAAGTGACCACAAAGACAACAAGCTTCGCAGGAAACGTGATAACACAAACCATTGTCGAAACGAACGCATAGGAGGAAGAACAAATGGCATACGATGATACAAAATGGGGAGGCTTCGCAAAAATAATCGTTGACACCTCGACATTGACAGCCGGAGACACGGTAAGAGTCCGCTCGATGACGGACGCAAATGCGATCTACGACAAGACGGTCGTAACAGCAGGAACGCCTATTCTTTTTGAGACCGAAATCTTCAAAGATTACGTCAAGATCTGCACGGTCCAGGATATAGGAGGAGTCGCAACAGAGATAGGCGGCGTTTACAAAACGGTCGACTACGGCCAGACTTTATTTGTACAAATTATAGACAAAACAACGCTTCGAGGATGGAAAGACATCGTTAATTCTCATAGCGAAAGCAGCCTCCTGGCTACAGGAGACGAGGTAGACATCACAGTAGGAACAAGCCCGTGGACTATGATAAACGCAGGAATGGGAATTTACCACGCACACGATATCCTGCTCGTTTCCAAATATTTGTACACAACAGGAAGCAGAACAAACGGTAATTCGTTTGACAGCACTTTTTATGCCGCTATTGCACAAATTGATAGAGAATGCATAACCATAAGAACGCAACAAACTGAAGCATCGGGATCGAGCAATCTTGAAACAAATAATAGATACGTATGGAGTCCAAGCGAAAAAGAAGTAAGTGGTAGCGGAAGAATTGCAGATTCACAATACACTCAACCACCTGTTCAATTACCAATTTTTACAACACAAGCACAAAGACTAAAATCATTGGTTGGTGGCTCGGCAAGAGAGTGGTGGACTTGTGATGGCTCGGGTAATAGTGGTTCTGGACTTTATGTAACTACATCAGGAACTATAGGTGCCAAATCGCAGAACGACAGTCTTGGACTTTTACCTTGCTTTTGGTTAGTAGCAGACGCATAAGGAAGGAGAGCCAGGATGAAATATTTATACCGAAATATTGACAACACGATCATCGACATCGTGGACGACGTGAAGCCCGTGAGAATCAACGAGAACGGAATCACGATACCCTGCTACCCGGACAAAGCGCAGGGCTTCATGGGAAACGGAGAGAGAATCTACCCGAAGATGGGAACGAACCTCATCCCCACATTTGAGGACGTGAAAGATTGGATCGGCGTAGAGGAAATACCCGAATACGTGAGGCCCAGGATTTACAAATACGAGGATGGAGAATTCACAGAAGCAGAAGGGTACGAATTAAGCGCAGGAGAGCTCACCACATCGACGCTCCAGCAGAGAGCTGACATCGATTACATAGCCATGGAAACCGGCGTGGACATTTAGGAAGGAGGACCAGGATGAGTAAGAACTTCGAGAAGGTAAAATATTACTACGACCACGGCCTCTGGGACAAAGAGAGAGTCCGCAACGCCGTAGGCAAATGGATAACACCGGAGGAATACAAGCTAATCACCGGCGAAGATTTCCCGGAATAAAAAAAGCCTACCACACGACAAAAGATTCATGCTATAATTGACAAAAGGAAGGATCTAAAAAAAGGATCCTGAAGGGAGAGACAAATGATGGAATGGTGGCAGACAACGGTCGTGATTTTGACCGGAGTTTTAACAACGCTGAACGTTATCGAAACGATAAGCGGAGGCGTAAAGACAGCAAAGGAGCCTGCGGAAGACTTGAGACGAAGAATAGAAGACCTGGAAAGAAAGAACGCAGAGGAATACAAGCGCATCTTCGAGAATTACGATAAGGAGATCGCATCGATTAAGGAAGGCAACAAGGTAACGCAGAGAGCGCTCCTCGCCCTTTTGAAGCATTCCATCGACGGAAATAACATAGAGCAGCTGCAGAAAGCAGAGGAGAGCCTGACAGATTATCTGGCAGACAAATAAGAAGGAGGAAGAACCATGAACATTCAAGTTTTTTTAACCGGATTATTAATCGTTTCGCTTTTGACAACCCTTACAACCCAGGGAGTAAAAGCAATCATGAAAGAATTTAAAATGACGCCTTACAAGACCACAATGGCAAGCATTGTTTCGGTCGTTTTGGCAGCAGCACTCAGCGCAGGATACGCAATCGTAGAAGCGATACCCGTAACACCCGCATACATCGTCTGCAGCATAGCGCTCGCATTCCTTGGATTTTTATGCGCAACAAACGGATACGACAAGGTCAAGGAAGCGCTCGAACAGATCCTCGGAGGAAAGAAGAAATGAAAAGCGCAGAATTCATCCAGAGATTAATCGAGATACCACAAAAATACAAGACAGCCTACGCTAAGGGAACCTTCGGACAGAGGGCCACAAACGGAACCCTGGACGCAAAGGCGAAGCAATACCCAGCCTGGTACATTCCGAACGGCGTACCGACCAGGCTAAACAGATTAAAAGCACTACCGGACGACACCCGATTATTTGACTGTTGCGGCCTCGTAAAAGCGGTGGCCTGGAATTTCCCGAACACGGTCTACACTTCGAACGGCGTCAAGGATTACAGCGACCAGACCATGTGGGACGCATGCACAGATAAAAGCCAGAGCTTCACACAGATACAACCCGGCGAGCTTTTATGGATGCAAGGACACGTAGGCGTATACATTGGCGAAGGAAAAGCAATCGAATGCACAGGCTCATGGGAATCCAAGGTCATGATTACATGCGTGCAGAACATGGGAACGATAAACGGATTACACGCAAGACGATGGACCGGACACGGCAAACTGCCGTTTATTGAATACACAGGACAGCAGAAGGAACCCACACAGACGGTGCCCGATTATTCAAAATACCCGGTGCTTAGATTTACCAAGAACAAACAGGGCCGATACACAACCAGAGGCGAATACGTGAAGATCCTGCAGCGCCTCCTCATTGCAAAAGGATACGATCCAAAAGGCGTCGATGGAGTCTTCGGTCCTGGATGCAACGCCGCCGTTTTAAGATTCCAGAAGGAGAACACAGACACCAACGGAAAGAAGCTCGAAGTCGACGGATGCGTCGGCCCGAAGACATGGGGAGCCTTATACAAATGATGGACGAGAAAAACATCCCGTACTTTTTCCACGAAGGAGACATGGCCCGAATGGAAAGAACGAACAAAAGACTTTTTATAATTTGCCTGGTTTTGATTTTCGTGCTTCTCGGAACAAACGGAGCCTGGATTTTTTACGAATCACGATTCGAAGACATAACCGTCGAGCAGGAAGTCGAAACCGGCGAAGGATCCGCAACGATAACAGGAGTAGGAGATATAAGATATGGCGAAAGTGAAGCAGACCGTGAAAGTCCGCAGGAAGAAAACCCGTAAAGGATACCGCACCTGCAACATGTGCCACGGCACCGGAAAGATAAAAGGATGAGAGAATACACAAACTCAGAGATAAGCCACTCCATCGACGAGCTGATACATTCCGAGAGAGACAGAGCGCTCCTGAAGCGCAGATACATCGACGGAAAGACATACGAAGCACTGGCGGAGGAATTCGAGCTGAGCGTTTCACAAGTCAAAAGAATTATTTATAAACACGAAAAAAATCTTTTTTTAAGGAGGAAGAATCGATGAAGACAATCGAAATCAACTAAGAGACAAAAGAGATCCCCTGATGAACCGAAAAGGCACTCGTACAACGGGCGCCTTTTTTGTATCCTTAAGAAGGAGGATGAGGACATGGATATGAAAAAGCTTTACACCAAACTGAAAGAGGATCCAAGCATAAAAGACATTCCCGCTATTTACGTTTTGAGAGTGGCAATCGCCATAATTCAGATCATAAACAGCGGAGAATGCTTTTTTTATTCAGGGGAGGATTTATGTTCGTAGAATACAACCCGAACCCAGCAGGAAGAAGAGTCCAGGACTGCGCCGTGCGAGCTGTAGCGAAGGCCCTCAATGAGGACTGGGAAACCGCATACATTCAGCTGGCCATGAACGGATACGGCATGGGAGACATGCCAAACGCAAACAGCGTCTGGGGCGCCCTGTTGAGACAAAACGGATTTTATAGACAAGCGATACCGGACAGGTGCCCGGATTGTTACACAGCGGAAGACTTCGCAAGAGAGCACCCAAAAGGAACCTACGTCCTGGGATTTGGAAACCACGTCGCCACGATAAAGGACGGCACGCTTTATGATTCATGGGACTCATCAAAGGAGATCCCGCAATATTTCTGGTATTTGAAGGAGGAAGAAAATGGCACCCTATAACCCTTATTTTTACCCGAACCAATACGGCCAGACAATGGCCCAGCAACCACAGCAGCAAATGAGCCAAGTGCCCATAAACAACACCTTGATTTTAGTCCGATCCGAAGACGAAGCCAGGAACTACCCAGTAGGCCTCGGAACCAGCGTGACATTCAAGAACGAAAGAGAGCCGTACATCTACTCGAAAACAATGGGATTCTCGCAATTAGATCGCCCCGTATTCGAAAAATACAAGCTGGTCAAGGAAGAAACCGCCGAACAGGAAATAGGCACCGCAGAGGCGACGATAAGCGCACTCAGAGGCGAGATAGAAAAGCTCTGGGATGAAATCACAAGCCTGAAGAAGAAAAAGGAGATAGACGATGAATCCGTTTAATTTGATGCAGGCCCTCATGCAGATAAAACAGAACCCGATGGCGATCCTGGGCCAGAGATTCAACATACCGCAGAACCTAAGCAACCCGAACGACATAATCCAGCACTTGCTGAACACAGGACAGGTAACGCAGGAGCAGGTCAACCAGGCAATGCAGATGAGGAATAACCCGATTTTTAAGAATTTTCGATAAATAGATCTAAAAAACGATATTGAAGTCGGTGCACAGGCTTTGATATAAACGGACCACCCGAAAAGAGGATGGCCCCTGACCATGAAAAAATTAATGGAGGTAAAAAACATGGCATTAACAGACGAAAGTAATGGATTTTACATGCCCGTAGCGCCCGCATACAGCGGAAACAACGGCGGCGGCTTTGGAGGCTTCGGAGGCGACTGGGGCTGGATTGTATTACTCCTTTTATTAGCCGGAGGCGGCTGGGGTAATGGATTTGGAGGAGGATATGGAGCAAACGCCCTCGGTTATGATTTCCCTTGGATTTTGAACGGCCAGAACGGAATCAACAATAACGTTTCAAACGGCTTCAGAGACAACATGCTCCAGGACAGCATCACAAGCGTAAGAGACGGCATAAGCGCCCTTTCAACACAGCTCTGCGGATGTTGCGGCGACACCCAGATGGCAATCGCAAACCTTGGCGCAAACATTGAGCAGGGAGCAAACGCAAGACAGATCGCAAACATGCAGCAGGCATTCAATGCACAGACAGCAATGCTCCAGGGATTCAATAACATCCAGGCACAGCAGGCAGAGTGCTGCTGCGAGAACCGCCTCGGAATTGCAAGCCTTGGATCCGACATCGCAAGAGAAGCATGCGCAACCAGAACAAACGACACCCAGAACACACAGTCAATTCTTAACGTTATCAACGGCGGCATTCAGTCAATAAAAGACCAGCTCTGCCAGGACAAGATCGACGCAAAGAACGACGAAATCTCCGCATTACGCCAGCAGATCGCAATGAAAGACCTCGCAGCTTCACAGACAGCACAAAACGCATTCATAGCGCAGGGCTTCAATGACGAGATAGATGCGCTTTATAACCGCCTCAATTCTTGTCCCGTGCCCACAACACCCGTATACGGACGCACCCCGATTTTCCAGTGCAACAACAACGGATGTGGATGCGGATGCGGTAATTTTTAGGAGGTAGAGCCATGGCTGAATATTTAGCAAACGCACCACAGAGCGTGGCCCTAAACGGCCCGGTGCTTTTTACAGCTTCTATCCCTTGCAATTCCGGCTGCGTTTACCACGAAGACGAGACGGGGATTTTTATTCTTAAGGGCAAGACCACTAACTGCTTCGCAAGATACCAGGTAACATACAACGGAAACATAGCGGTACCCACAGGTGGAGATTTGACACCCATCGCAATAGCGATAACCGTCAACGGAGAACCCAGAGCAACAAGCAGGGCAATCTTCACACCCCAGGCCGTAGACGAATACGGAAACGTTACCAGCACGGCAATCGTGACCGTTCCCAGGGGCTGCTGCTTCACAGCATCGGTACGTTACATTGACGCAATGACAGACGATCCTGCGACAGAACCCACACCCGTGATAACCGTTCAGAATTCGAACCTGGTAATCAACAGAATCGCATAGGAGGGCAAGATGGAAAAATTATACGAATTAAAAGAGACTCTCTGCGAAGAACTCGAAAAATACGGAGCGAAAGACAAGATGAGCGCCGGCGATTTAGAGGTCGTGGACAAATTAACCCACACGATAAAGAACCTCGATAAAATCATCGAAAAATACGACGAAGAAGGCGAGTATTCGAACAGTGGCAGATACGCCAGAGAAGCATACCCCGTAAGAGACATGGGCGAATATTCAAACAGAAGAGGAAGAGGAGCCAATGCGAAAAGAGATTCTATGGGCCGTTATGCAAGCCGCTATTCAATGGATCATGGTATGCTTGCTGATCTTCGTGAGATGATGGAAGACGCACCGGACGAGAAGACACGCCAGGAATTCGAGAGATTCATCAGAAAAATGGAGACCATGTAAATGATTAAGGAGCAGGAGCTGAAAGAAGCGATAGCCGAATGCGAAGGAACCAAAAACCCGAACGCAAACACGTGCGTCAAATTGGCGGCATATTACACGATTATGGATCGGCTTTATGCAGGCAAGGCTCCAGCGCTTGACACCGGATATTCATTCGAAAGCAGAGCACAAATACCATACAGCGCCTCGCCGTTTTCACAAGCCGTAGAGAAGGCCGGAATCGAGAAGGCATACCCAGTAATAGACGAGCTGATGGAGGTGCTGTACGTAACAAACAGACCATTATACGAGAGCGTAATGGCAAAAATTGAATATTGAAAACCACAGGGAAGGCGGTCCCAAAAGGGCCGTCTTTTTTTGTTGCTTTTTGTCCACAGATGGACTAAAATAGAAAAAGCGGAAGCGACGGAAGCAAACGGAAGCAAACGGAAGGAGGGATAGGATGAAGAAAACCGAGAGAGAAAAAGCGACCGAAATAATCGAGAGCGTCTGCGACAAATTCTGCAAATTCACAGGAACCGGAACGAACGGCGAATGCGAATACCAGAAGGAGCACAACGGAGCCTGCTACCTTGACGATTTGATGAAGATCCTGGAGAGAGAGGAGTGCGATGAAGGATAAAAAAACCGTTTTAATTTTTGGAGCCATAGCAACAGCCCTGACGATTGCGGTCATAATCGCCTGGAGCATTCCAGAGAAGAAGGAGAAGGAAATGATACCGATAGATGAACTCAGAAAAAAGGAACCGGAGGTCAACTGGGACGAAATCGAGATAGAGGAAATCCAGATCGAAGAAGAGCCCGAAGAAGAAAAACAATACAAGGCCAGCGACGAGATAGCGCTCAAGCCAGAGCTGCAGATATTCACGCACGAAAAATGCGACGAATACGGAGTCAGCTACCCGCTTATTTTGGCCCTCATGGAGAGCGAAAGTACCTTCTTAGAGGACGTCGGAAACGAACGCATCCTGGGAGGCAAGGAAGGCGAAGCAAGATACTACGGATACATGCAGCTGTCGAGCGGCAACGTCCACAAAGCGAAAACGGAATACGGCATGGACGCACACACACCGGAAGGAAACATCGAAATGGCGATAATCCTCATGGCAAAATACAAAATCAAGTACAACGAACCGACCGCAGAGCTCACCGCTTACAAAGCAGGAGAAGGGGCAGCGGACATGGGAGTCAGGCTGAACTTTGAGAGGATCCTGCGAAGAGCCGAGGACTTCGAGAGAATTATAAGAGAGGAGGAATAACGATGAAGAATTGCAGCACCTGCCCATATTTCGAGATCTGGAAAAAACCAGAACATAAACCAGGGCCCGAAGGAAGAATCGCAGATAAGGGAACGCTTCACTGCACCAGGTACGGATTGACGGGAGACATTCGGAACTTTGAGAAGCAGAAGCGCAACGCCTGCAGAGAGGAGGAACCATGCTCGAACCAGGAATGAAAATCAAAACATTTTCAACAACAAGAGTGAGCGATTACTTAAACTGGATCCGAGAAGAAGGATACCACGCCAAGGCCTACACGAATTACATCGTGGTCGGAGACAAGATAAAAAAGCGATTCGATAAGGAAACCCTATCCAAAACGATGAGAACGGCCAGGAAGAAAAAAGGAATCACCAGGGAACAAATAGCAGAACGCATGGGAGTCTGCAAGGACACGGTCCGTGATTGGGAATTAGGACGAAGAACCCCGCAGCTTTTCAATTTAGAGCGTTACTGCAGGATAACAGGAATCACAGAAGAGGAGATAGAACAATGCAAGAGATAAAAGAAAAGAAAATGACAGAGATGGAAGCCGTAGACATCATAAACAAGCACCAGGCATGCAGACACTCGGAATGCGATCTAAACTGCGAGAAGTGCCCGGCGAACGTTTCCATGGAGGAAGTAGATGAAGCAATCAGAATGGCCACAGAAGCACTCATATGCGCCCAGGTTTACACAGAAAACAAAAAGGCATAGAATCGAACCCCGCCAGACTTTCTGGCGGAATACAGCCAAAATTTGCGTTTTAAGAGAGAACGGAATCGAGATCTGGAGACCAGCAGGAGAGATAGACCTCGAAAAAGAGCTCGAAAGATTCAAAGGCGGCAGCAGCAGATGGAAGGGAGGAAGAAGATGCCGAAAAGCCTAAAATGCATGATTAAGACTTTGTGCCACCAAGGCAAGATAAGCGAAGAAGAAAAGCGGAGCCTTTTATACAAGCTGAGGAACCACGACGCAGAGCTCCTAAGCGGAGACCTTGCCAGAGCCATGGCGGACAAAAGGTTTTTGATTACGAACTACGGATGCGACGAAAGAAAAAGGATCCTGCTCGATTTTGATAGCGAAGCCATAGTGCGAGATTGGAAGGAATACCGGAGGAAATAAAAATGCAATGCTCGAAGAACCACAAAATGCAGGTTATAAAATCCGCAACGATAAACCAGACGACCTGCAGGCAATACCGCTGCCCGGTTTGCCAGGAAATCGTATACTCCACCGAGACAGCCGAAGCGAACGCAAAAGAAAAACTGTCGAAAATACGAGCAAAAAAAAGATTTTTGTTGAAAAATACAGAAAAATGATTATACTGAAAAGAGGAAAGGAGGAAACGGCATGAACAAAATCTTAAATTTTAGAAGATTAAACGGCATCACCCAGATCGAACTGGCCAAGATGGCAGGGGTATCGCCCACCACAATCGCAAGGATTGAAAGAGGCGGAAAGCCCTCGATAATCGTCGAGGGAAAACTCGAAAACGCAATCGACGAATACAACGAACGAATGAACGAAGGAGGCAAATAATGAAGTTTAGGACTTTACAAGCGGACGAAATCGAATGCCGCATCGCAACGATTAAGGAGAACGGCCTGAGCCTTTTGCTTTACAAGGACGCCAGGGTAGACCAGAACCTCCTGGACGAAACGGTCGGATCAATGAACTGGCAGAGACACCACAGCAGAGAAAACGCAAACTGCATCGTCAGCATTTGGGACGAAGAGAAGAAGCAATGGATCGAGAAGGAAGACACCGGAAAAGAGTCAAACACCGAGAAGGAAAAAGGACTCGCCTCGGATTCCTTCAAAAGGGCCTGCGTTAACTGGGGAATCGGAAGGGAGCTGTACTCGGCGCCTTTCATTTGGATACCAGGAGACAAGTGCCAAATACAAAAAGGAACCCCATGCAAATGCTATG
>Ga0310694_10002575_pt1 | contig 18436 bp, 13 predicted proteins | sample 174DNAGHGhighgp2_FD_203884 | JGI IMG/M metagenome (GOLD analysis project Ga0310694, IMG submission 203884) | Sheep rumen microbial communities from Palmerston North, Manawatu-Wanganui, New Zealand - 1742 DNA GHGhigh gp2 (v2) (version 2) | ecosystem: Host-associated > Mammals > Digestive system... | reverse complement strand
GCAATGGTCGGTCTGCAGGATGGCCTCACGGGTATCGCTCACGCCCTGATGAATTTCGTAGCCGCTACACGTCTGGCCCTCAAACTCGAAGGTCACCTGGCGCGTCGTCTTCTCCGCCGTCATCGTGGTGTGAATGGGCAGCAGTCCCAGTCCGGGCAGGCTCGCCACGGAGCCCTCGATGCCGTCGGGGTCGCTCACCGTCAGTCCCAGCATCTGGTAGCCGCCACAGATGCCCACCACCATGCGTCCGTCGCGGTGAGCCCGCATGATGGCCTGCGCACAACCGTTGCGGCGCAGTTCCAGCAGGTCGTCGAGCGTCGACTTCGTGCCTGGCAGGATGATGATGTCCGCCCGGCTGATGTCGTCGACGTTGTTTGTATAGAATAGGTTCACGCGCGTATCACGTTCCAGCGTGTCGAAGTCGGTGAAGTTCGAAATGTGGCGCAGCAGGACGACGGCGACTTGAACCGATTGAGAATTTTGAGTTGAAGTATTCTTCTGGGCCAGCGCCACGGAGTCCTCCTCGTCGATGTGGATATCCTTATAGTAAGGTACGACGCCCAGCACGGGTACGCCGCAGAGCTCCTCCATTATGCGGCGGCCCTCGTCGAAGAGCCGCAGGTCGCCGCGAAACTTGTTGATGATGATGCCCTTGATGAGCCGGCGGTCCTCGGGCGTCTGCAGCATGATGCTGCCGTAGACGGAGGCAAAGACGCCGCCGCGGTCGATGTCGCCGACCAGTATGACGTCGGCCTCCGCATGACGGGCCATCGACATATTCACCAGGTCGCGATCCCTGAGGTTCAGCTCCGAGATGCTTCCCGCCCCCTCCATCACGATGGGGTTGTAGCGCGCAGCCAGACGGTCAAAGGCGTCGCACACCTCCTGGCGGAAGTCCGGTTCCACGCCCTTCGTGGCGGGGTTCGCGGTAGGCTTCCAGAAGTCGTAGGCATCCTTGTTGCCGATGGGCCGTCCGTTGAGCACCACCTGACTGGTATGGTCGGAGTTAGGTTTCAGCAGCAGCGGGTTCATGTCCGTATGACAGGCAATGCCCGCCGCCTCGGCCTGCACCGCCTGCGCCCGTCCTATCTCGAAGCCCTCGGGAGTGGCATACGAGTTCAGCGCCATGTTCTGCGCCTTGAACGGTGCCGGCTGGTAGCCGTCCTGACGAAAGATGCGGCAGAAGGCCGTAGCCACGATGCTCTTGCCGACATCGCTGCCCGTGCCCACGAGCATCAGCGGATGGAGTTGTTTCATCTTGCACATTTTCTTATTTGCGGGCGAAGGTACAAAAAACGAGTGAAAAACCAAAATTCTTCACTCGCTTTTTTCATTTAGTACACAAAAGGGCGGTTCTTTTTGTGTACAAGAATGTACTTGCCTTTGTCCTCACCGTTACGGATTTTTCTGGGCGAACATCGTCAGATATATGCGCCACTTATTTCAGAATAAGCCGGGCTTAATTCAAAATAAGCGCCACTTATTCCGTAATAAGCGGCGCTTATCTGACACAGAGGCCGAGGCCGCGCACGTTGCCGAATGAAAATACGCTTAATGTAATTTGTAATTTGTAATTTCGCCGCTCTCCCCCAGTGTTTACTGCGGAAAGCGGCGATTTAAGGAACTGACGCTTAATGAAACTTTGGCGTTCTCGGAAACTTTTCGTATCTTTGTCCTTGTGAGACACCTATTATATATTATGACGATGGCGGCATCGCCTGTTAACATTTTTATTATTCGTTCACTTTTCTTTTTTCTTCGCCGCAGCGATCACTTTTCTTTCGCACCGCGATTCTGCCGCGGCGGCGGCATTTTGAAAATAACAAATAACAAATAACATTAAGAGAGATTTAACTTGTTATATATATATTATTATATATAATAATATATATATAAAAGAGAATCGTTAAAAAACGTCGGTTTTAACACTTGCGAAAACACGCTTAATGTTATTTGTTATTTGTTATTTTGACACTGTAACCTTTTTCACGACGACTGTATTTCCCGTACATTGACTTGTACTGAAAAAGTGGACTCTATCCCCTAAGAACGTTGACGCTTTTCCTAAGAACGTTGACGCTTTTCCTGAAAAGGTGGACTTTTTCTTCTAAAAATTTGATTATTCATATTATTTTTGTATCTTTGCGGCAGAAACTATAAATAAGATACAATGAAGCACAAGGCTCTCTATTTGTTAAAAATTCTACTGCTCGCGACGCTCTGTATTCTTACAGGGTGTAGTGATGATGAAAAGCCGTTAGACGTGAGAACGGCCATAGTTGGCCATTGGTATTCAGTATCAGTTACATCAACACGTGTCAATACGATATCAGGTGCTGTAACGGAGTATATTAATGAAGATAAGACGATAGACATCAGGATGTATGATGACGGTACCTGCAACATGAACAATTTCTTGGGTTCGTATAAGCTGTTGGGGAATGAGTTGGACATCTATTTACCCAACCCGATAAATCAGAGTACCATGAGCTTGTATCACTATACCATCGCGGAAATATCCGAAACAAAAATGATACTGACAAATGTTGAATATATTGAGAAGCGTGAAAAGAGTTTGTCAGTAACGTGGGAAGTAACTTATAAATATCAGCTTGAGAAAAGAGAATGACTCACGGGCGTGGGGCCTCCCTTGAGTGCACACCAGAACCGACCCTTCTGTGCATGCTCATGTGAGTGATTCCTCTTCCACCTCTCGCAAAGCAGAAAAGCATTGTGGAGATGATTGAGAAACGATTTGTAGAAATAGATAAATTATAAACGGATATGAATATGAAGAAACTGATGATGTGGGCCGTCATGATGCTCATGGTGGCTTTGATGCCGATGACGACATCCTGTGGTGATGATGACGACGAGAATGTTGCGTTAAGTAGTTATATCATTGGTAATTGGCGTTGTTTCCGTCTTACATATTATTATGGTGGTCAAACTGAAAGTCGAGACTTAACAAAAACAGGAGAATTGTCTGCTGCTTATTATGAAATGTCTTTCAAGAATAGCTGGAACGTGGTCTTTAAATACTGGGAACAAGACACCTATGGAACAAATCATTGGGTGGAGGAAAATGGAAAATATGTTATAAAGGGAGATATCGTGTCAGTTAACGACTCTGAAGGGCATACTTATGATTTTTTATTTGACCCGAAAGAAAAAACGCTTTGCATACAGTCAAGTGCTCCCATAAATGGAGCCACTTTGAAAGCGAACGTATATCTAAGGAAATGACTTATAACTCTGAGGGGGGCTGCCCCCTCTGAAGTGCACACCGGCGCTCGACCTCTGGTCGCTTGCTACCGCAGGGACGCAAAGAACCGACCCTTTTGTGTTCCGCTTTTATACTCTCTTAACAAAACGGCTATTGCAAAGGTAGCCGTTTTTTTGTACCTTTGCCATTGCAATTGAGAAGCAATGGCGACTGCGGGCTGCGGCTCAGCGAAGGCCAAGCGAGCTTGCCTCCGCGTTCACCTTGCACCGCAGTTGTATCGTCTTCAAGGAAGGCAAAAGCGGTAGGCGGCTGGCCGGAGTAATCAGTCGCAGAGTTTCTAAAACCATGTAAAACACACAGAATTATGCTTGAACTAAAGCTGTATCAGAACAACTCGTCCACCTCGGCACAGTACGGCATGTGGTACCCCCGCGTGGACTACAAGGAGGAGTACGACGTCGTGAAACTGGCCAAGCACATGGCCGAGCACGAGACGCCCTTCTCGGCAGGTACCATCAAGGGTATCCTGATGGACGCCATCAAGTGCATCCGCCACCTCTGCCTGGAGGGCAAGACGGTGAAGATCGAGGACCTCGCCATCTTCAAGTGCTCCGTCGAGGGCAACGCCACCGCCACGCTCTACGACAAGGCGAAGGACGTGACCATCCGCGCAGCCATCGGCGCCAAGACCGCCAAGGACCCGAAGACCGGACAGGTGAAGCCCACGGGCAACGCCGTGAAGTCTATCAAGCTCCTGGCTCAGGCCACCGGCGAGTTCACCCGCGCCGAGCTGAACAAGGTCGGCACGCTCACGTGGACGGACAAGGCCGCCAGCCAGATTGCTGCCGCCAAGGCGGCTGCCAACAGCGGCGGCGGCGACTAACGTCGCTATCGAGGAGCTTTTTCGAGGAAGGAGGAACGAGGAAGGAGGAGGCGAGATTACCTTAAGCGCAGCACTATTCGCAGCATTATCCGCCTACAAAACTATTCTCGCCTCCTCGTCTCCTCGTTCCTCGTCTCCTCGAAAAACGCCTCCTCGAAAACAATGCCTCCTCGAAAAAAAACTTTAAATGAAAACACCATGAAGAAAGGTAGCACCAGCCTCTGGGAGACGGTCATCCGCATCGCCATCGCAGCCCTCACGGCAGCCCTGACGGCCATCACGACCACCAGCTGTATGGGTTTCGGGCCCGTGAACATGTAAGAATGCTCAAATCGCTCAGAGTTCAAGTGCACAGCGGAACCGACCCCGCTGTGCACTCTTTTTAAAGCGTCAGTTCCTGAGTGCACAGTAGGGTCGGTTCCGCTGTGCACTTTTTGTCGAAGTAACATTAAGCGTCAGTTCCTGAAATCGCCGCTTTCCGCAGTAAACACTGGGGGGAGCGGCGAAATTACAAATAACAAATTACATTAAGCGTCAACCTGTTTGTTAGAAGAAGTATGAGAGGCCGTCAGTGCCCCTTTATGGAGACTAATGGTTTAAAGAGCGACGAGGCCGATGCCCCCCGACCTCATATATGATAAGAACGGAGCTGACCAAAGCGATGCATGGTAAGCTGCTACTCAGAAATGAAAAATAAATCATCATTTATTTTGCATTTCGCACGTTTTTCACTACCTTTGCAGGCGAAAAGGCAGTCCGGTGCCGAATGAGCACCGCGACGAAAGGGAATCCGGTGAGAGTCCGGAACTGTTCCTGCAGCTGTAATCCCCCTTTAGAAAGGGTTTGCTTGTATGACGCCACTGACGATGAGAATTGAAGAATTGAAAAATTGAAGAATTGAAGTTCTTTTAAAAATTGAAGTTCTTTTAAAAATTGAAGTTCTTTTAAAAATTGAAGTCGTCGGGAAGGTAAAGCAGACTGGGGAAAGTCAGAAGACCTGCCGAAAGCGAGAGCAGAGCGAAGCTTGCTTCAGCTATGCCGAGCGTAGGGAGGACTCGACCGAAGGTCAAGCCTGCCATAATATAAATGATGACGCGCGCCCAGGAGCTGGCGTTGCGGAAAAGATGAGAAAAAGAAGCACATTAGCTATTGGCTGTTGGCTACTGGCTGCCGGTTCATCGGAACTGGCGGCACAGACGACGCTGAACGACACGCTGCGTGAGGTGACCGTGACGGAGACCCGTCACAGCCACGCGCTGAAGAGTACGGCCCCGATGCACGTGCTCGACCGTCACGACATGCAGGTGCAGGGTGTCGTCGACATGGCCGATGCCCTGCATCGTCTGCCAGGCATCACGCTGCGCGACTACGGTGGTGCGGGCGGTATGAAGACTGTCTCCGTACGTGGTTTCGGCGCTAAGCATACAGGCGTCAGCTACGACGGTGTGCTGTTGTCAGAATGTCAGAGTGGCGAGATAGATCTCTCGCGCTACTCGCTGGACAATGTCGACCACCTGTCTCTCGTAGTGGGCGACAACAGCGACATCTTCATCCCCGCCCGCAATGCCACCACCCCTGCCACATTACAAATACAGACCATCGCCACTGTGGCCGGCGGTTCTCCGTCGGGCTTCAAGCCCCATCTGACTGCCCAGCTCAAAGCAGGCTCCTTCGGCTACACATCACCCTTCCTGCGCTACGAGCAGCACCTCTCGCCCACCCTCGCCGTTTCGGCTGTCGGCGAGTATATCTATGCCGAGAACGACTATCCCTACACCATCAAGAACGGCATCGAGACCATTCGCGACCATCGCCGTAACACACGCATGAACAGCGGTCACGCTGAGGTGAACTTGGTTTATCGAGGAACGAGGAACGAGGAAAGGCTACGGGTAGGCGAGCAAAGCTCGGGAATGGGAGGAACGAGGGATGAGGAGCTCAGTGCGAAACTCTACTACTACGACAACGACCGCCAGCTGCCTGGTCAGGTGTTCTACTACAGCAACACCAGTCGTGAGACGCTGCGCGACCGCAACTTCTTCGGACAGGTGGGCTACCAGAGGCGATGGCACAGCGGTTGGGCACTGAAGCTGAACGGCAAGTTCAACTGGGCGGCAGCGCTCTACGACGACGGCGTGGTGGCCGGATGGGTGCAGGATGCCGACTACTACCAGCGCGAGGCCTATGCCTCGATGTGTCTCTACTACCGCACGCAGAACCACTGGGCGTTCGACTACTCGGCCGACTACGCCTTCAACAACCTCAACTCGACGCTGTCCACCGACACGCGTCCCTATCGCAACACCGTCCTGCAGTCGGCCACAGCCCAGTACCACACGGCACGCCTCATGGTCATGGCCCGCCTGCTCCACTCGCTCTACCTGAACGGTGCCAAGGACGCCGAGGGCGCCCACGACATGCGCCGCCTGTCGCCGTCGCTCAGCCTGAGCTATGCCGTCACGCCGCACCTGCGTCTGCGCGCCTCCTACAAGGACATCTTCCGTGCCCCGACGTTCAACGAGAACTACTTCTTCCACTACGGCAGCAAGGAGCTGAAGGCCGAGGACACCCGCCAGCTCAACGTGGGTGCCACGTATGCCGCCATGGCGACGCAGCACACGGAGCTCAGCGCCACCGCCGACTTCTATTATAATAAGGTGACCGACCTGATTCAGGGCGTGCCCCACAATATGTTCGTGTTCACCTGCGTCAACATCGGCAAGGCGGAGATTATCGGCCTCGACGTCACCACGCGGGCAGCACGCCAGCTGGGGCGCCACACCCTGACGGCCGCCGTGAACTACAGTCTGCAACGGGCCCGCGACCACACCAATCCCCAGTCACCCTTCTACGACTACCAGATAGCCTATATCCCCCTGCACTCAGGTTCAGCGTCGCTGGGCTGGGAGAACCCGTGGGTCAACGTCGCCCTCGGCGGCCACGTCATCGGCGAGCGCTGGAGCACCAACGAGCACCAGAACAGCACCCACATCGACAGCTACACGGAGCTGAGCGCCACCGTCTGGCGCCGTTTCCACATTGGCCGTCCCGTGGCCGAGGTGCGCTTCGACCTGAAGAACCTGACCGACAGGCAGTACGAGATTGTGCGCAGCTACCCCATGCCGGGACGCTGCTGGCAACTGACGTTGAAAATCGAGAACTAAAACACATATTATATATTAAACACTTAAAACGTTTAGCATTATGAAAAAGTATCTTTTAAGTTTCGCAGTTCTGGCCATGGGTATGAGCCTGCTGACTGCTTGTAGTGATGATGACGACGAGCCCCAGAAGCAGGCTGTCGACGTGTCGAACGGCCTGTTCATTGTCGGCTCCGGCAACAAGAGCGCCGGCATAGACGGCAACGTCAGCTACATCGACTACACCAAGGGAACCACCGTTGCCGACATCTTCCAGACGGCCAACGGCAAATCCATCGGTAAGACTGGCAACCACATCAGCGCCTACGGCTCGAAGCTCTACATCGTCGTCGACGGCGAGGCCACCGTCTGGGTGTGCAACAAGCAGACGCTGAAGATTGAGAAGCAAATCAGCACCACCCAGCTGCTGGGCGAGAAGGACGGTCTGAGCCCCCGTGCCGCCATCGGCTACGACGGTAAGATCTACCTCGCCTGCTACGGCAAGAGCTACGACGGCGAGAACGGCATCGTGGCCGCCATCGACACCGTCAACTTTGCCAAGCAGCAGACCTACACCGTGGGCTCCTACCCCAACGGTCTGGCACTCCTCGGCGACAACATCTTCGTCACCAACTCCGACTACGGCAGCGGCGTGAAGCCCTCTCTGTCGAAGATTGACCTTAAGGCCGGCACCGTCAGCGAGATCAAGGACGCAACCATCACCAACCCCATGGAGATTCTGACGGCTGGCGACGCTGTCTACTTCCTGGACTACGGTACCTACGACGAGAACTGGACCCACCAGCTGGGTGCCGGCGTACGCAAGGTGACCGCCGACGGCAAGGTGAGCAAGGTCGTCGATGCCACTGCCATGGGTAGCGACGGTAAGAACATCTACACCGCCAACGCACCCTACGGCGGCGACGGCATCAACTACTACATCTACAACATCGCCACCGGTACGACCAAGACTTGGCAGCCTGCCGACATCTTCAGCCCGGCCATGATTGCCGCCGACCCCGTCACCGGCAACATCTTCGTTGTCTCCTATCAGGAGAACCCCAACAAACCGGGCAAGGCCGGCTACGCCCTGCCCACATACACCAACCAGTATGATGCCGCCGGCAACTTCGTGAAGAAGTACGAGAACACGGCTACGGGTGCCATCTCCGCTGTGTTCAACACTCACACAGAGTACGTGACGAAGTAATTGAAGAATTAAAGAATTGAAGTTTTGGAGCAGCGAGAGCCATCAAACTCGTTTGAATGGCCGAGTCGTGACAAAACTCAACGAAGTTAAGTTTTCAAAGAATTGAAGATACGTCTTTTATTATATAGTTGTTTCGCTGTTGCTCTCCTGTCTTGTGGCCGACGTACTGCGTCTGAGCCACAGACAGCGGGCGACAGCCTTACTTTTAAGTACTCCACGCTGCTCAGCATCGTCGAGTACGACGGCTATAGCGTAGCCACCATCCGCAACCCCTGGAAGCCCGGAAAGACACTTCACCAGTATATCCTCGTGCCCCGGGACGCAGCCCCAACTCCCGCCGTTTCAACGGCGGGCACCGTCATCGAGGTGCCCATCCAGCGGGCTGCCGTCTTCACGACCGTCCACTGTGCCCTGCTCACGGAACTGGGACTTGGCGACCGCATCGTGGGCGTGGCCGACTCGAAGTACATCAAGGTGCCCTACATCCAACAGCAGATCAAGGCGGGACGTATCGTTGACTGCGGCAACGGCTTGAACCCCATCGTCGAGAAGATTATGGACGTGAAGCCCGAGGTCATCATGCTGTCGCCCTTCGAGAACTCGGGTGGCTACGGCAAGACCGAGGAGATAGGCATACCGCTCATCGAGTGTGCCGAGTACATGGAGACGTCGCCGCTGGCACGTGCCGAGTGGATGCGCTTCTACGGACTGCTCTTTGGCGTCGGCGACAAGACCGACCGTCTGTTCCAGCAGGTGGACAGCAGCTACACAGCCCTGAAACAGCAGGCCGTAAAGGCTGGCCCCGGACGCTCCGTCATCGTCGACAAGGTGGTGGGCTCCGTGTGGTATATGCCCGGCGGACGCAGCACCATCGGACAGATGCTTCTGGATGCCGGAGCCGACTACCCCTGGGCCACCGACACGCAGAGCGGCTCGCTGGCACTGCCCTTCGAGACGGTGCTCGAGCGCGGCGGCGAGGCCGACGTGTGGATGCTACGCTACTCGGCCGACCACGACTGGGACTACCGCGAACTGCTCTCGGGCCATCACGGCTACAGCCAGCTGCGCGCCTTCCGCCAGCAGCAGGTCTATGGCTGCAACGTCGAGGAGTCGCGCTTCTACGAGGACACCCCCTTCCATCCCGACCGTCTTCTCAACGATTTCTTGCAAATTCTGCATCCTGACATAATAGGATTGTCGCCTTTGCGTTATTATAAGAAGTTGAAGGAGTAGAATTCGTGGTTGAGAAAACATGAAACGTGGTGTCGTCATCTGTGTGTTGCTGATTGTGCTGACGCTGTTGCTGTTGGCCGTCAACCTGGCCGTGGGATCGGTATCGATTCCGCTGGCCGACGTCGTCAGCATCGTCACAGGTCACGAAGCCGCGCGCCCCTCCTGGCAGTTCATCATCATGGAGAGCCGACTGCCGCAGGCTCTCACCGCCATGCTCTGCGGCGGCTCGCTGGCTGTCAGCGGCCTGATGCTCCAGACAGCATTCAAGAACCCCTTGGCAGGCCCCAGCATCTTCGGCATCAACAGCGGCGCCGGTATGGGCGTGGCCCTCGTTATGCTGGGGTTGGGAGGCTCCGTCAGCGTCGGCTCCGTCAGCATCACCGGCTTCATGGCCGTGCTGGCAGCCGCCTTCGTGGGCGCTATGGCTGTCATGGCTCTCATCTTCCTGTTCTCCACGATGGTGCGCAACAATGTCATGCTGCTCATCGTGGGCATCATGATCGGCTACATCGCCAACTCAGTGGTCTCGTTGCTCAACTTCTTTGCCACCGACGAGGGCGTCAAAAGCTACATGGTCTGGGGCATGGGCTCCTTTGGCGGCGTGCCCCTGCGTCAGATACCTCTCTTCGCCTCGCTCTGCGTCCTGGGGCTCATTGGTTCCCTGCTCCTGGTCAAACCCCTCAATGCCCTGCTACTGGGTGAGCAGTACGCCGAGAACCTGGGCATCAACACCCGGCGTGTGCGCGACTGGCTGCTCGTGGTCACGGGTCTGCTGACGGCAGTCACCACCGCCTACTGCGGCCCCATCATGTTCATCGGCCTGGCCGTGCCCCACATTGCCCATCTGCTGTTCCGTGTGGCCGACCACCGTGTGCTCATGCCCGGCACCATCCTCTGTGGCGCCGTCATTGCGCTGTTGTGCAATGCCATCTGCTTCCTGCCTGGCGAACAGGGGGTTATTCCGCTGAATGCCGTCACGCCCGTCATGGGCGCTCCCGTCATCATCTACATCATCGCGAAGCACAAGTAGAAGGTTTTTTCATCTTTTTCGCTGAAAAAATCGTGGCATTCGTTGAACAAATTCAGCGAATACACTATTTTTTGCTATCTTTGCAGCAAAATAGTAAACTACTACACGAGAATATGAATATGAAGAAGATTGTGTTTATGGTTATGGTCTGGGTAGGTGTGCTGACGGTGCAAGCCAACGGTTACACCTACCTTACCTTTGAGACGACGGACGGTGCGAAGGCCTCTGTCCCCGTTTCCTCACTGACGGTGAGCATCAGCGGCACCAAGCTGACGGCTGGCTCACAGACATTCACGCTCACGAACCTCTCGAAGATGTACTTCTCGAATACCGACGAGTCATCGACAACAGGTATTGAGACCGTCGACAGAAGTCAACTGGACATCGACGACAACACGGAAATCTACGACCTGCAAGGCCACAAAGTTTCCAAGGAGCAGATGCGTCGCGGCGTGTATATCGTGAAGAGCAAGGACAGGACCTATAAAATGATTGTCAGATGAAGAAGCTGTATACACTCCTGACGGCCCTCGTGCTGACGATAGCAGCTACGGGCCAGACGCTGAACATCCGCACGGGCAGCGTCACCTGGCAATTCCCAGCCTCGCAGACGGGCGACATGACCTATGCCGACGGCGAGACGCTGACCATCATGGGTAAGACCTTCACCCTTGCCGACATCGACGCAATGACGGTGGACGACACAGAGGTGAGCGACGACGCCGTCAGCGTGAGCTATGACGCAACGGGCGCCGCCGTCACCATTGCGGGCAACGTGGCGCAGTACCTGACCCCGACGGTCAGCGGCGCCCACGTCTCGATAGCCCAGAGCGACGACCTGGCCTCGGAGGTCACCTACTCGCTGAACGGCTCGACGACCGACGGCGAGTTCTATATGTCGGGCTCCTACAAGGCTACGATAGAACTCAACGGCGTGACGCTGAAGAACACGACTCCGGTTTATAGTGGCGCTGCCATCCATATCCAGAACGGCAAGCGCATAAAGGTAAAGATTGTTTCAGGAACGACCAACACGCTCAGCGATGCCGCCAGCGGCTCGCAGAAGGGCTGCTTCTACGTGAAGGGCCACGCCGAGTTTGCTCAGAAGGGCACGCTGAACGTCGTTGGCAACGTGAAGCACGGCATCAAGACCGGTGAGTACATGACGCTGAAGAACGCTACTATCAACGTCACCTCGGCCGTGGCCGACGGCATCAACAGCGCCGCATACTTCCTCATGGAGAGCGGCACGGTGACCATCAGTGGCGTGGGCGACGACGGCATCCAGTGCGATGTCGATGGTGACACATCGACCGGCGAAACCACAGACCACGAGGACGAGGACTCAGGTAACATCTACATCGCGGGCGGCACGCTGACCGTGACCACCACGGGCGCCGCCACCAAGGGCATCAAGAGCCAAGGCGACATGAAGATCAGCGACGGCACGCTCAACGTCACCACGACAGGCAACGGCGCCTACGACAGCGATGAGAAGGATGCCAAGGGATGCGGCGCCCTGAAGAGCGACGGAAACATGACCATCAGCGGCGGCACGCTCACGCTGAAGTCGACAGGCACAGGCGGCAAGTGCATCAAGGCCGACGGCACGCTGACCGTCACGGGCGGCACCATCACGGCCACGACCACAGGCACAAAATACACTTACAGCAGTAAGGTGACAGCATCGCCCAAGGCTATCAAGAGCGACGGCGCTATGACCATCAGCGGCGGTACCATCGTTGCTACCTCGTCCAACCACGAGGGCATCGAGAGCAAGAGCACGCTGACCGTCACGGGCGGTAACATCTACGGCGCTGGCGGCGACGACGGTATCAACAGCACCAGCGACATGTACCTGAAGGGCGGCTACGTCTTCGCCCGCACCACGGGCACAGGCACGGGTGCTGACGGTTTCGACGCCAACGGTAATCTGTATATACAAGGTGCTACGGCTTTCGGCATCTCGCACGGCACACCCGACGTGGGCTTCGACGCCAACAGCGAGGGTGGCAAGAAACTCTATCTGCAGAGCGGCAATCTGGTGGCCATTGGGGGCCTGGAGAGTGGTGCCAGCCTCACGCAGTCGTGCTACTCCACATCGTCCTACACCAAGGGCTCATGGTACGGTCTGTATAGCGGCAGCACACTGGTGCTGGCCTTCCAGGTGCCTTCAAGCGGCACAATGGGCTCCGGACTCGTCGTCTCCACCTCGGGCACGGCCACGCTGAAGAAGGGTATCACCGTCAGCAGTGGCACCTCCATCTGGAACGGACTCGGCTATGCCGATGCCACCGTCAGCGGCGGCAGCAGCGTCACCCTCTCGTCCTATACGGGCGGCAGCGGCGGTGGAGGCGGATGGCCTGGAGGCGGTCCTGGCGGCTGGCACTAACGGGACCTACTTCCCCAGGAACCTGGAGTCCAGAAAAGCCTGGAAGGCCTCCTTATAGAGGTCGCCGATGGGGAGATAGGTGTCGGCGTCGAGGATGACGCGGTTCTTGTTGACCTCCTTGATTTTGTTGAGATTGACGATGAAGGAACGGTGGATGCGCATGAAGCAGTCAGGCAGCCGTTCCTCCATTTTTTTCATGGAAAGCAAAGTGATAATTGGCTTTGACTCGCCCTCTATCCACACCTTCAGATACTCGCTCATGCCCTCGACATAGCGTATGTCAGGGATGCTGACCTTCACAATGCGATAGTCGGTCTTGAGGAAGATAACCTCACCCCCAACCCCTCTCCCAAGGAGAGGGGAGTCGTTACTATTATCGGCTGTACTATCTGCTTCGCTCCTCCTTCCTCCTTCCTCGCTCCTCGAAAGAAGGCGATTCGCCGCCCGCTGAAAGTCCTGCAAACCAAAGGGCTTCAGCAGGTAGTCGACAGCGTTTACACGGAAGCCCTCGACGGCATACTCCGAGTAGGCAGTGGTAAAGACAATGAGGGGTGGCACGGCGAGCGACTTCACGAAGTCCATACCGTTGAGGTCAGGCATGTTGATGTCGCAAAAAATGGCATCGACGGTGTCGTGCTCCAAAAACGCGCGAGCCTCCAGCGCACTACGGCACTGGGCGGCAAGTTCGAGGAACGGCACCTTACTGATGTAGCCGACGAGCTGTTGCAGAGCCAAAGGCTCGTCGTCGATGGCAAGACAAGATAATTTACTATTTGACAATTTACGATTTACTATTTATTAACGATTTGACGATTTACTTTTTATTGACGATTTACTATTTTACGATTTTAGCGGAATCATGAGTTCTACGGAGTAGACGTCGGGAGCGTCTTTCACCTTGAGCGCGTAATCGCTGCCGTAGATCAGGTTCAGGCGCTTGCGCACATTGGCAAGCCCCACCCCGCCAGTCTTCCCCCCTTCAGGGGGATTGAGGGGAGTGTTTGGGGTATCGGCTTTCGAGTTACGGCACGCGAAGTGCAGCTCGTCGCCCTCAACCGCTATCTTGATTTCGATGAACGACTCCTGCTGATAGCTGATGCCATGCTTGAAGGCGTTCTCGATGAAGGTGATGAGCAGCAGCGGCGGTATCTGGCGCTCAGGCACCTCGCTGGGCAGCTCCATCTCGATGCGCACATTCTCCGTATAGCGCAACTGCATCAGCGCAACGTAATGGCCGATGAAGTCCAGCTCGCGCGACAGCGGCACACCCTGTTTGTTGCCCTCGTAGAGTACGAAGCGCATCATCTTCGACAGTTCGACGATGGTTTCCTGCGCCTTCGCCGGGTCGATGTCGACAAGAGCGTGGATGTTGTTGAGCGTATTCATGAAGAAGTGCGGATTTATCTGGTAGCGCAAGTACTCCAGCTGCTGCTCCAGGTTCTCACGCTCCAGCTCGACCAGCCGCCGACGGTCGTCGCGACTGCGGAAATAAACCTTGATACCAAGGTTCACAGCGAACATCATCATCAGCACTATCACCGCCATGATGTCGCGCTCGCCGACGATGACCGGGGGGGTCTGACGATTGCGCATCTCCGGGCGCGGCCGGTCTGACGACGGACGCTTGCCCTCGAAGCCTCCGGGCGGCTCGTCGAAGGGAGGCGGATCGTGGCGACCGGGCTGATGGTCTCGCCGGTCCATAGGTGGCTGGTGCTGCTCCATAGGCGGTCGATGCCGCCGGAGCTCCTGAGGCCGGCTGTTGCACTGGTAAAGGGCAAACGCCGCGATGACCACCACAACGATGGAGAAATAAGCCACACGCCTTTGGCGACAGACCAGCAGCGGCGCCAGCAGGAAGTTATGGGCGAGGAACAGCGCAAGGTAGACGGCGAACCGTCGCCACACCATGAACACCTCTGCCCAGTCGAACGACTCACCTGAGCCACTGGCCATACGCACATACAGGCTTATCAGTGGAGCCAGGAAGAGCAGGCCCCACACCGCCAGGTAAATCAGGTTTTCCTGTCGCGACTGTTTCATCCAAGACGTCTTTCTCATAATAACGGAACTGTCGGCAGATTATTGTCTCACGACCAGCCGACAATCATGCTACAAAGATAACACAATTCATCCGTTCCGCGAAAACGATTCCACGAACCGCCCAATTCCTTCAGCGAACACGCGAACTGCGAGAAGGCACTGAAGAGACTCAACATTAGAAAGTCGAAATCAGCTATTGAAAACAGGAAGGAACCTCAGTTTGGTTGACACTTATTCGCTCCTTTCTTCAGCTTCACGATGCGCTGACGGCCGTTTACAGTCAGCTGCGCCTCACAGCGCCGCTGGGCGGTAAGCGTGAGGGTGGTGACACGGCTGTCGCGCCACGTCATGTCGACAGTGATGCCGCCACGGGCGCGCAGTCCCGTGACGCTACCGTCCTTCCAGTTCTCGGGCAGGGCGGGCAGAAGCTCAATTGAGATTTCCTCTCCCCTCGTTTCTCCTTCCTCCTTCCTCGTTCCTCGTTTCACAGAATACTCACTCTGCATCAGCATCTCCACGACACCAGCACAGCCACCGAAGTTGCCGTCGATCTGGAATGGTGAGTGGGCATCGAGGAGGTTGGGATAGGTGCCGCCACCACGACGGGCGTCCTCGCCGCGATAGCCGTCGGGACTGACGTAGGAGAGCAGCTTGCGGTAGATGTGGTACGCGTTCTTAGCATCATGCAGACGGGCATAGAGGTTCACGCGCCAACCGGTGCTCCATCCCGTGGTTTTGTCGCCCTTCAACTCGAGGGTGAGGGCGGCAGCGCGATGGATGGCCTCGCGGCTGTTCACGCCGTCGTCGAGACGATGGCCGGGATAGACGCCGAAGAGGTGGCTTTGGTGGCGGTGGTGCGGGTCTTCGTCTTCCCAGTCGTAGAACCACTCCTGAAGGTTGCCCTTATGGCCTATCTGGTAGGGCAACAGACGAGCCAGAAAGCTATCGGCCTCAACCACGAAATCGCGGTCGACGCCCAGCACCGTAGCAGCATCGCGAGCATCGGCAAGACACTCACGAATCATGGCAATGTCGGCCGTACCACCAAAACAGGTGCGGCCGTGATAGCCGTTAGGGGTGACGAAAGAATTCTCGGGCGAGGTGGAAGGAGCGGTGAGAAGGAAAGCCTCCCCCCGTCCCCCTCCCATAGAGGGGGTGATGTGTAAGTCGGGGCCACCAACTCCCATATCCTTAGTGCTGATGAGCCAGGCGAGACAGAACTCGGCGGCACCACGGAGGACGGGATAGTACTCGCGCAGGAAAGCCTTATCCAACGAGAAGGTGTAATGCTCCCAAATGTGGGTGGAGAGCCATGCGCCGCCCATGTTCCAATTGGCCCACATGGGGTCGCCGGTATGCAGGCCAACAGGACAGGTCATCGCCCAGATGTCGGTGTTATGAGCCAGACACCAGCCACGATCGACGCCGTAGTAGGCCTTGGCCGTGAGCTCGCCGGAGCCCTGCAACTCCTTCATAAAAGTGAAGAGCGACTGGTGCATCTCGGGCAGCGCAGCCGTCTCAGCTGGCCAGTAATTCTCCTCGACATTGATGTTACTGGTGTAGTTGCACGACCAAGGCGGCAATATCGACTCGTTCCAGAGTCCCTGCAGATTGGCAGGAACGTTAGGCGTGCGCGAACAGCTGATGAGCAGGTAGCGGCCGTACTGGAAGTAAAGAGCCTCGAGCTCGGGGTTGAAGCGACGCTCGTCGAGATAGTCGCGCAGCATGCGGTCGGTAGTGGGAGTGCCCGCGCTTGAGGCCACAGGAGTGGAGGCGGTCAGCGAGAGCTTGACGCGGTCGTAGAGCGACTGGTAGTCCTTGACATGACGGTACCAGAGTTTGGGGTAAGGAACGGAGGACAGGTGGCGCAGGCGCTCATCGGCTATCTGACGATATGCCCTACCCTCCTTCACGGGGTCACGGTCGTAGCCGTTGAACGAGGTGGCATTGACGATGTAGAGCGTCACCTGCTGAGCACCATCAACGACGATGGCGTCGCCCTCGGCGCGAACGTTCGGCGCACTCACCAGCACCTTCGTGCGGAAGTGGATGCCGCGCTCCGGGTCGTAGGCAAACTTCTCCTTGGCGTTGTAGTAGCTGGGCAACGAAGCATAGCCAGCATAGCCGTCGGTAATCAGTGTATTATTGTTCTGTATGTTGCGACTGTGTCGCAACTGACAACTCAGCGACAGGCGGGCATGGATGCCCCGCGGGTTGTCGGTGGTAATCTGGACAACGATGCCCGAATCAGGATGCGTGGCGAAGTAGTCCGTGGTATAGAGGTACGCGCCACGGTAATAGATTGTACCGGCTGTCGCGTTACTGATGTCGAGCCAACGGCGATAGTCCGTCACAGCCTCAGCTGTGTCGAGATACTCTATCTGGAGCTGTCCCAGCGGCTGGTAGTTCTGTGAGAAATGTCCCTGCACGTCGCGCTGCAGACGGTCGGCTTCGCGGTAGTCGCCCTTGCATAAAGCCTCGCGTATGGCGGGGATGGTCTTATGGGCATCGGGCGAATAGACGTTCATGTTGCACGGCTCGCCCGTCCATAGCGTGATGTCGTTGAGCGAGATCTTGTCGGTCTGGGTGCCGCCATAGATGATGCCGCCCATGGTGCCGTTGCCGATGACCAGTGCTTCCTCGAAGAACGCGGCCGGCCGGTCGTAGTGCAGCGTCTGCGCCACGCTTTCCGTCGCCACGAGCAGGAAGGTTGCCAGCCACCCAAGGATACCGTATCTAGTCTTTGCCATAGCTTCTTGTCGTTAATCGTTGGCAAAGATACAAAAAATCCCTGACATCACGAAGGATTCAGGGATTATTTATAGAGGGATGGTTGATTGTTAACGCTCGAGGTAGGCGGCCACCTTCTTGGCAGTGTCGCGGCCAGAGGCCATGGCGCGAACCACGAGGGAGGCGCCGTTGGCGGAGTCGCCACAGACGAAGACGTTCTTCGGGTACTCGGGGTGCTTGGGCTTGAGGAAACCCATAGCAAGCAGCACCAGTTCGGCCTTGATGATTTCGGGCTCGCCGGCCTCGACCATGATGGGACGACCGCCGGCGGGGTTGGGCTTCCAGTCGATGGGCTGGATGCGGACAGCGGCGACGTGGTCGGGGGAGGCGTCTTTCCCGACGGGGAAACCGTCGGGCACAGTGGCGGCGGAGAGAAATTCGAGGGTGTTGATGTTCCAGCGGCGGGTGCAGCCCTCCTCGTGACTCGAGGTGGTCTTGAGGGTGCGGGGCCATTCGGGCCAGGGGTTCTGCGGGTCTTCGGGGCCCTCGACG
>Ga0310694_10002574_pt1 | contig 18443 bp, 17 predicted proteins | sample 174DNAGHGhighgp2_FD_203884 | JGI IMG/M metagenome (GOLD analysis project Ga0310694, IMG submission 203884) | Sheep rumen microbial communities from Palmerston North, Manawatu-Wanganui, New Zealand - 1742 DNA GHGhigh gp2 (v2) (version 2) | ecosystem: Host-associated > Mammals > Digestive system... | reverse complement strand
TGTCGTCCTGTTTTTTGTGATCGCATTAGCTGAGATTGTGTTCGTGCTTTTAGGGCAGGGGCTGGATGCGCCGATCAAACAGTTTACGGAAACTGCGGATTGGACTTTTTCCAAACAGGTCCCGCCGCCACCGCTGGAATATAGAGGACATTATCTTTGTACGGTAGCTGCGGGGGGACATAGAAAAGTGGTTAAACCCCTGAGGCTCGGAACACGAAGAAACGCGACGATAGTTGTTAATCGTCAGCTATGTATCGCAAATGCATTTGAGGAACTGATACAGGAAAAAATGCCGCGTTTTCACAGAACGATCAGAAACGCATATGATACATACGGATATCCTTTGTCGAGAGAGATCACAACTCCGTTCAGGGCAGATCTGATATATATTATGATGAAGCCGTTAGAATGGATCTTTCTGATCGTTCTTTATGCTTTTGATCTGCGGCCGGAGAAGAGGATAGCAAGACAGTATACATATGTCGAACCGGGTAGGACAAAAACGAGGTACGGAAAATCCGGATTTTGAAGGAGTCATAATAAGTATGGATTATGCAGATGTTCAAAAGATAGCGAAAAATACGATCAGTTATATCAAGGCGGAAATACACCCCGGAATAACACTGAAAGAAGTACGCCGGATATGCGAAGAAAAGATGTTTCAGCTTGGTGCTGATTCCTTTTGGTACTGGGATGTCGGAGCATTTGTTTTTGCGGGTGATGAGACAACGATATCCGTATCCGGAAGAGAATACGTAACCTCTGACAGGATCATAGAGGAAGATGATATCATTACGATCGATCTGAGTCCGCAGGTCGGTGATACCTGGGGAGATTATGCAAGAACCGTGATCATTGAAAACGGGAGTGCGGTTCAGGACATGGATCAAATTACAAATAATGAGTGGCGGGATGGTCTTAATATGGAGGAAAGGTTTCATGAAAAGATGATCGAGATCGTAAGTCCGCAAATGACATTTGAAGAATTATACTATCGGATGAATGATTATATCAGGGAAGAGGGATATATCAATCTGGATTTTATGGGAAATCTCGGCCATTCGATCGTACGAAGGAAGGATGATCGTGTTTATATTGAAAAGGGAAATGAGATGAAGCTTGGTGAGGTGAGTTATTTTACATTTGAGCCGCACATCAGTATCAGTGGTTTGAAATATGGCTATAAAAGGGAAAATATCTATTATTTTGATAATGGAGGGATCAGGGAATTATAGATTTTTTTGTTATTGGTTTGATCATAGAATTATACTTTATGCAGGTTGCCGGTTTGATCAGGGAATTATAAGGTTATATCAGTTACCGGCTTGTGTTTTGGGAAAGGATCATTCAACTGATGGTACGGGAAGCGGTAAAACAAGATCTCGATAAATTGCTTAAGCTTTATCTGTTTTTGCATGAAGACAGCATTCCGGAGTATGATGCTCATCTTGAAAAAACATGGGATCTGATCGTAGAGGATCCGAATCATCATCTGATCGTGAATGAGATCAACGGTCAGATCGTGTCTTCCTGCGTATGTGTGATCATACCGAATCTGACAAGAAATGTCAGGCCGTATGCTTTTGTCGAAAATGTAGTAACGCATGCTGACTATAGAGGAAACGGATATGCCGGAGAGTGTCTGGACTATGCTAAGAAGATCGCTGAACAGGAAAACTGCTATAAGATGATGCTGCTTACCGGATCAAAGAAAGAGGAGACGCTACGTTTCTATGAAAAGGCAGGATACAACAGCAGCGATAAGACGGCATTTATACAGTGGCTGGGGATGGAGTAGAGTGAAGGAGTTACTGACAAGGAGTAGTATTACAGAATATAAGCCCGAGTGGAGGAAAAAATGGTAATTAAGAGAGTTACAGAGGATGAAAAAACCGGTGAGTTCATAAATGCAGAGTTTTCAAATTATGCGACAGATTGTGATGTGGCACTCAACTTCGAGGAGTTTTGTTTTACTGCGGAAGACGATGGCAGGATCGCGGGAGTTATCACGGGCCGTGCGTACTACAACGAGGTCCATATCGGAGATCTGATCGTTGGCAAGGATTACAGACGAGACGGCGTAGGCAGCAAACTTGTTGCTGCAGTAGAGGATGCATACAAAGGAAAGGGCTATGAGAAGATCGCTCTTACAACGTTTGGATTCCAGGCGCCGGAGTTTTATAAAAAGCTTGGATATGAATTGGAATTTGTCCGGGAGGATAAGGATCCGAAACTCAATAAATATTTTTACCGGAAGAAGATTGTTGATCCGGGGGAAGAATAAGAAAATGATCGAACATCCGATACCGCCAATATATGATGAGAGATCAAAGATCCTGATACTCGGAAGTTTTCCGTCCGTGAGATCCAGGGAGGAAGGCTTCTTTTACGGCCATCCGCAGAACCGGTTCTGGAAGGTCACCTCTGCGGTGTGTGGGGAAGATACGCCGCAAACAGTTCCGGAAAAGAAGGCATTTCTTTTGCGTAATCATATCGCGCTTTGGGATGTGATCGGATCATGTGATATAGAAGGGTCGTCCGATTCCAGTATCAGAAATGTGTCGGCGAATGATCTGAGCGTGATATTGGGGTGTACAGACATCGGAAACATATACGTAAACGGTCAGACTGCATATAAGTACTATTGTAAGTATTCGGAGAAAGTTACCGGAAGACCGGCGATCTGCCTCCCGTCGACCAGTCCTGCGAATGCCGCATGGTCTGCAGAACGTCTGATCAGCACCTGGGGCTGTATAAAAAATGATATTTTGATGAGGCAGGAGAAAGGATAAGATGAAGCGCTTTTTCTTGAATATTTCTTACGGAACCGTGCTTGTAATAATGTGCGTTTTTCTCGGCTGCGGTCAAAAGGATGATGGTTCGAAGGCTGAGGAAATACCGGAGATCGTTGAACCCGAAGCCGGTTCGCTTTCCGAAAATCGTGATAGCAGCAAGATGGAGACGGTCGAAGGTTTTGGCGAATATGTAACGGGCATTGAAAATCTTGAGATTCCGGATGGGACGAGGATCGTTGCTCTTGGAGAGGCTTCTCATGGAAACAGTGAGTTTCAGCAGTTGAAAACGGAAGTCTTTCAGATCCTTGCGGAGCAATATGATATCAGAAGCCTGGTTCTTGAGGGCGACTTTGGCGGATGCACTTTAGTCAATGATTATATACAGGGCGGCGAAGGGGATGCCAAAGAACTCACGAAACATCTTGGCTACAGGTTATACAGAACAGATGATATGATGGAGCTGATCACCTGGATGAGGTCGTATAACGATTCTGTTGACGCTGATCAAAAACTCCGTATCTACGGGATGGATGTCCAAAGCAGCATGGACAATATCCGGGTGATAAAAGATTTCTATTATAAGATTGACGAAAGCAAGGCCCGGGAAGTCGCCGATCGTCTGGACGTACTCTTCGGAACGGAAGAAGACGGCTATGACAGAGAAAAGATCAATGAGATCGTTGAATATACGGAATCATTGGCCGGAGATATCACCGATCACGCGGATGCATATATAGCGGCAACCGACTGCGACCAGCAATTCCGAGCCATGATGGCAGCCGAGGCTCTTACCTGTTATATCAATCTCCTTGAAAAAGAGGGAGGCAGCAATAAATACAGAGACGGATCCATGAAGCTGATCGTGGACCGGATTCTTGCATATGAGGAAGAAACTCATTCTACGGAAATCATGATTTCCTGTCATAACGGACATATGACAAAGAATCATTCGTCGGTTGCAACATTTCTCGGTGCGGATCTGTATGAAGAGTATGGAAGTGCTTATTACGCGATCGGTACTGACTTTTATCTGTCAAATTGCAATTTGCCGGGGACGAACGGAAGAATTATAGTAGAGTTTACCGGGGATGATCCTCTTGCATACAGCATGAAGGAGAGCAATCTGGATAAAGGACTTATTACTTTTTCAAATGTTCGGGAAGGTACGGGACTTTATGAAGTTATACATTCAAAGATCCCGACAGGAAGCATAGGGGAGTATTACCAGATTGGGATGAATATGCTAAAATCAATGTATGAGATCCGGTATGCGCCCGTTGATATGTATGATGCAATGATATTATACTACGAAGTAAGCCCGACAGAGATCTGGGAAGATTAGGGCGTAGCAGACGGCTTCTGTGCAGCAAGTAGATACAGATTATCGAATAAAGGAAATGACGGGATTATGTGGAAACGGATAAGGGGCAATTCAAAACAGACACTTCCGGACAGGATCGGGTTTGATCCGGAAACGCAATATGCTGTCATCAGGAGTTCGATCTGTACGGGGGAGAAGGTCGCGGGGTTTAAGAATAAGAAAGACGGGCATTTTACGGAAGTGATGCTGATCGGAAATCCCGAAGATGAAAAGCGTTTCAAGGAAGTTTACGGGATTGATACCGTAAAGGTGGAGTATTAAGGGGAAACGATGACTTCGATATCGATCATCTTTCCGAGCTGATGAACGAAAGGGCGGAAAAATGAGAGAAGAACGTGGGGCAGAAACGGTCCTTCGGGGAGCGGATGCATTGAGATCGCTTGCCGGGATCTATCAGCAGTTATATCTGGATCCGGCGCAGCCGGAGAGCAGGGAAGTGTATCGGGCGATCGTCCGACGCGGGCAGGACGCAGTTTCTCGTTCGCTGGATCATTTTCGGACAGACGCGGATGATATACTGGAAACCGTTGCGACACCGGCAGGAGAAGTTACCGTACTTACCCTTTGTGTCCGGCAGGATTTTGAGACATTCCTGCGGATCATGGCGGAGCGGTGCGAGATGAGCGTTATCCCCGCATCACAGGGCGCATCGATGCTGAACGGAGTGATCAACTGGCAGAAGATCCGTTCGCATAAAGCGGAATGGCTCAGGGAAGAGTCGGACCGCGGGATCACGGACCCGGACTGGAGTGCGGAGTTTAAACGGTTTACGGCCGACGGGAAGAATTACAAAGATGCCCTGATCGTGCTTTCGACAGGGCCGTACAGCAACCTGGAAGCTTCGGAGCTTGGTCTGGACGAAACGGAGTGGATCGGAAGATCACAGCTGATCCGGAAAAACCATGAGCTGACGCATTTTTTCTGCCGCAGGAAGTATCCGGAACAGGTCCATGCAGTTTGGGATGAAGTCGTGGCAGACGCAGCGGGGATACTGGCGGCATTCGGCCGTTTCGACCGTCGGATGGAAGAGCGGTTCCTGGGGATCGGGGAAAACGGATATATGGGAGGACGGCTGGAGAACTATCTCGGAGAAGGGGAAGATCCAAACCGGCTGGCCCTTCGGATCCGGGAGTGGCTGCTTCGGATCGGGGAATTGTATGAGAACGAACAGCCGTCGGATATGTTTGACTTTGTAACGCTGCTGGAAGAACGGCAGCAGCAGTTTATGAATGACGGAGGAGAGACAGGGTCATGACGGAAAAGGAGATCGTAACGGAACTGAAGCGGAAGCAGGATCCCGGCTACCGTGAGATGCAGATCAGGATCATCCCGACGATCCCGGCTGCTTCGATCATCGGCGTCCGGACACCGGAGCTGCGCGCTTTTGCAAAAAAACTGGCGAAAGAGGAGAAGAGACCGGCTTTTTTGGACCGGCTCCCGCACCGCTGTTTTGAAGAAAACCAGCTGCATGCCTTTATTGTCTCGGAAATGAAGGATTACGGGGAGTGCCTGGAGGAACTGAAACGCTTTCTCCCATTTGTGGATAACTGGGCGACCTGTGATCAGATGTCTCCGAAAGTCTTTAAAAAACACCGGCAGGAGCTTACGGAAGAGATCCGGAGCTGGCTCGGATCGGACGAACCCTATACGGTCCGGTTCGGGATCAAAATGCTGATGGAGCATTATCTGGAACAGGATTTTGACGGGAGCTATCCGCAGATGGTCGCGGAACTGCGATCGGAGGAGTACTATGTCAATATGATGATCGCCTGGTATTTCGCCACGGCGCTGGCGAAACAGTATGATGCGGTGCTGCCCTACATCGAAGAGCACAGGCTGGATGTGTGGACCCACAATAAGGCGATCCAAAAGAGTGTCGAGAGCTACCGGATCACAGAGGAGCAGAAGGCGTATCTGAAAAGCCTGAAGATCGGAAAGAAGTAAAGAACGAAACCGGCTAACCAAGTAGTCAAAAGAAAAGGTATACATTTGTACAACATCCACAAAAAAGAAAGTTGCACTTGCCTTTTTTGTGGTTTTTTTGTACAATAACCATCAAGTATTTACGACCATGAGTGCCGGGGAAGGGGTTCAACTATGGAAAAAAAGAAGAATGTCTTTGACAGTGTAAAGACCAGACTGGTGATCATCGTGCTGCTCATCATGGCGATCCCGCTGATCTCTTCCGTGCTGATCAGTTACATCATGTCGCACAGGGAAGCGATCACCAACATGGAGACGATGAATACGGCAGAAGTTAAGCTGGTAGAGCATGACTTTAAGTCGATTGTCGAGCAGAATATGCAGGTGATGCAGGTCATCGCGTGCTCCATGACGACCAGGGACCTGCTTGAAGGAAGAGCGGATGCGGACGAGGTATCGGCATGGCTGAAGAGATGTGATGACAATGTGGGTGACGGAAACACCCTGGCGATCGTAAATGCGGACGGTATGCAGATCGCGAAGGCATCCGGTGACCCGATCGATGTCTCCGACCGTGAGTATTTCACGACCGTGAAATCGACCGGAAAGTTCTATGTTTCCAATCAGAATATTTCCAGAACGACCGGAAACCGTATCTGTACTTTCATGTATCCGGTCTTTGACAATGATGGCAACTTTATCGGTGCAGTCCAGAGAAACTACAACCTCACCGAACTTACCAAGATGGTGCAGGATGAGGTGCAGGCGAAGAACCAGGATATCTTCATCGGCGATAACAATGGTGATTTGATGGGTCACACGACGATGGATCTGGAAGGCGGCGAGCCGGTGAACTTCAGCACCCAGAAATGGTTTACGGAGTCCAGATCCAGTGATGAAGCGTTCGGCAGTTATGATTCCACGTTTAATGGCGGTAACTGGAGAATGTCCTACCAGCGTGAGCCGATCACCGGATGGGTGACGGTCATCGCAAGTGACAAGGATGTCGCGCTTGCAAGTGCAAACAAGATGCTCACGATCATCGTGGTTCTGGGTGTGGTACTGCTCGTCGCGGCAGGCGTAGTGTCCGTGCTGCTGGCACAATCCTTTACGAAGCCGATCCTTGCGATCAACGGCGCAGTCAGCAAGCTTGCGGATGGTGAGTTTGAAGAGATCAAGGAATATACGGGTCGGAAGGATGAGTTTGGTGATATCGTAAGAAATACCAACAATCTGACGACGAAACTCGGTGATATCGTAAAGAACATCCAGGAAGCATCCCGTACCGTCAGCGAAAAGTCCGTGGATCTGGCGAAGACCTCGGAGCACATCTCTGCTACAGCGGATGATGTATCCAATGCAGTCGAGGACATCGCAAAGGGTGCGACCGAGCAGGCGGATACCGTAGAGCGTTCGACGGAAAACCTGAACATTCTCTCGGCAGCGATCCAGAACGTGTCGGAAAATGCACAGCAGGTTGCAGCCGGTGCGGCGGATATGAACGACGCATCCCAGTCTTCGGCGGAAGCGCTTCGTGAGCTTTCTGCTTCGATGGAAAAGATGGAAGAGAGTGTTGCGGAAGTCGGAGAGAGCATGAAAGCGACCAACGAGGCTGTGCAGAGCGTTAACGAGAAGGTGGACGGCATTACTTCCATCGCGACGCAGACCAATCTCCTGGCTCTCAATGCTTCGATCGAAGCGGCACGTGCCGGAGAGGCGGGACGCGGATTTGCGATCGTTGCAGAGGAGATCGGAAAGCTGGCAACGGAGAGTGCCGATACGGCAAACAAGATCCGGAGCGAGATGCAGAATCTGTTAAGGCACTCCGAAGAAGCGTCTTCGAAGACGGAGGATATCGCGGATATCGGTAAGGGTGTCAACAACGTGCTGAAGCAGACCGTGGATAAGATCAATGTTCTGATCGGCGGTGTGGACAAGACCACGGACGGCGTAAGCAACATTTCCGGTCTCGCCGAGGAATGTGATGCTTCGAAGACGGAGATCGTCGATGCGATGAGCTCGCTCTCTGCGATCTCGGAAGAGAATGCGGCTTCCACGCAGGAAACGGCGGCTTCCATGGAGGAACTGAATGCGACCGTAAATCTCCTTGCAGAGAGTGCGGACAGCCTGAACAAGGTAGCGAATCAGCTGGATCAGGATCTGAGATTCTTCAAGATCTGAGTCCGAAAACAGAGAAGGAAAACGGGGGTACGAAGAGGCGGAGGCACCGTAAGGTGCAGCCGCCTTTTTCGTTGCGGAGACCGGCACAGCGCTTTCCGGCGGCGTAAGTGCGGAAAACAAAAATAGGAGCCGGACAGGCTCCCTTTCAGCGGAGACGGAGGGATTCGAACCCTCGAGCCCCGGAGGGCTAACGCATTTCGAGTGCGCCCCGTTATGACCACTTCGATACGTCTCCGAACGAGTTTCTATTATAGCGTAAGGCAAAAGGTTTTGCAAGATGATTTTTCGCGGGTTTTTCGGTGGATTTTTCTTCGTTCCGGACCTGCGTTTTTTTCGTCCCCGACTTGTGACATCCGTAAAAATTTGGTATAATCGGAAACGGTGGGCCAAAGAAACCGGCAAGGGATCCGTGCCGGCGGGAAATGACACCGGAGTCGCTTAAAGATCCGTAAATTACGGGAATGGGGCATGAACAGAAAGGCGGGTGTTTCTTCATGAAGAGAATCGGAATGCTGACGAGCGGGGGAGACTGTCAGGCACTGAACGCGGCAATGCGAGGCGTGGTAAAGGTGCTGCATAACAGCGGAGAAGAAATCGAGATCTTCGGATTTCAGAACGGATATAAGGGACTTATCAACAGCGACTTCCGTATGCTGACGAACCGGGATTTTTCCGGCATCCTGACCAAGGGCGGGACTATACTCGGAAGTTCACGCATGCCGTTTAAGGAGATCGATCTCCCGGACGATAAGGGACGCAACAAAGTGGAGGAGATGAAGCATACCTACCACAAGCTGAGCCTGGACTGCATGGTGATCCTCGGCGGGAACGGCACACACAAGACCGCAAACCGCCTCAGGGAAGAGGGATTGAATATCATCACACTTCCGAAGACGATCGACAACGACCTCTGGGGAACGGATATGACCTTCGGTTTCCAGAGCGCAGTGGACATCGCGACGGACGTGATCGACTGTATCCACACGACTGCGGATTCCCACGGACGTGTTTTCATTGTCGAGGTCATGGGACACAAGGCCGGCTGGCTGACGCTCAATGCGGGGATGGCATCCGGCGCGGATATCATCCTGATCCCGGAGATCCCGTATAATATTGACAATATCGTAAAGGCGATCCGCAGACGTGAGGCGGGGGGAAGCCGCTTTACCATACTTGCGGTAGCGGAGGGCGCGATCTCCGAAGAGGATGCAAAGCTCTCCAAGAAGGAATATAAAAAGAAGATGGAAAAATACCCGTTCCCGAGCGTATCCTATGAAGTGGCGTCGCAGATCGAGGAGAAGACGGGGCTGGAAGTACGTGTCACGGTACCCGGACATATGCAGCGCGGCGGGGCTCCTTGTCCCTATGACCGTGTCTTTGCATCGCGCCTGGGATCGGAAGCGGGGAAACTGATCCTGAAAGGCGAATACGGCTTTATGGTCGGCTACAAGAATCGCGAGATCGTAAAGGTTCCGCTGGAAGAAGTCGCGGGAAAACTGAAGACCGTCGATCCGAATGCAACGATCATCAAGGAAGCGAAGATGCTCGGGATCTCGTTCGGAGACTGAAATGTCACATATCGCGCTCTACAGAAAATTCCGTCCGCAGACCTTTGAAGATGTCAAAGGGCAGGATCATATCGTTACGACGCTGAAGAACCAGATCCGTGCGGGTCGCGTCGGGCATGCGTATCTTTTTTGCGGTACGCGCGGTACCGGCAAAACGACGATCGCAAAGATCCTGGCACGTGCGGTGAACTGCGAGAATCCGCAGGACGGAAATCCCTGTGAGGAATGCGAGACCTGTAAAGCGATCCTGGCCGGCAGAAGTCTGAACGTTGCCGAGATCGATGCGGCGGCAAACAACAGCGTTGAGAATATCCGGAACATCATTGATGAGATCAGCTATCCTCCCGTGGAGGGAAAGTATAAAGTCTACATCATGGACGAGGCGCATATGCTTTCCGAGGGTGCCCGAAATGCACTGTTAAAGACCCTGGAGGAGCCGCCTTCCTATGTCATTTTTATCCTGGCCACAACGGAATCCCCGAGGATCCCGATCACGGTCATGAGCCGCTGCCAGCGATATGACTTTAAGCGTATCCCGATCACGACGATCGCGGAGCGCATGAAGGAGTTGATCGATTCCGAAGGGCTGGATGTAGAGGAACGCGCGATCCGTTATGTCGCGAAGGCGGCCGACGGATCGATGAGAGACGGTCTGAGCCTGCTGGACCGCTGCATCGTAAATCCCGAGGAGAAAGTCACTTATGAGAAAGTGCTGGAGATCCTTGGGGCAGTGGATACCTCCGTGTTCAGCCGGCTGTTCCGTCTGATACTGGAAGATAATGTCCTGGGCAGCATGGATCTGGTCGAGGAAGTCGTGATGCAGGGACGGGAGCTGGTCCAGTTCGTAAATGATTTTATCTGGTACCTGCGAAATATCATGCTGATCCAGAGCTCGGATCAGGGAGATATGGAGGAACTCCTGAATGTTTCGGCGGAGCATCTTGCCGCACTCCGGGAGGATGCAAAAGCGGCGGAACCGGATGCCGTGATGCGTTATATCTCGGTCTTTTCGGAACTGTCGGCCCAGATGCGTTATGCAACACAGAAACGGATCTTTCTGGAAATGTATCTGATCCGTCTGATGCGGCCGCAGATGGAGAATGACTCTGCTGCGCTGCTGGAGCGGATCCGGAAACTGGAACGCATGCTGGAGAACGGGATCCCCGTGGCGGCAGCATCCCGGCCGGCTGCCGCGCCTGCCGCGATCGCCGCGGAAGAACCGAAGCCGGAACTGAAACATGCGGTGCCGGAAGATCTGCAGCAGATCGTCCGGGAGTGGGAGATCATCCGGGGAAAGTCGGACGGACTGCTCCGTACATATCTGGATGATGCACGGCTGTCCATGGGAGAGAACGAGCACCTGCTGATCTGCCTGCCCGACAGCTTTTCGAATGCGACGAGAGATGAAGATATCAGAGCGGAGATCGATGCCCTTTTGACGGAACACAGCGGAAAACAGGTGGACTTTGACCTGCTGACCTACCGCAGTGACCGGCCGTTTGATACGCAGTATGCGGATCTGAGTGAGGTGTTCCCGGGGGTTACGATCGAGGAAAGTTAGGAAGGCGGCATACCCGTACATCACAAGAGGTGTGCGGCAATGAGAAACGAAGACACTCCGCAAAGGGACCGGATGTCCCGCGGATCAGTCATAGAAGAAAACCAGGAGGAAATGATCAATGGCAAGAAGAGGCGGCGGATACAGCGGGGCGATTCCCGGCAATATGAACAACATGCTCAAGCAGGCGCAGCGCATGCAGCGCCAGATGGAAGAGAGCATGAAGGAGTTGGAGACGAAAGAGTTTACCGCGTCTGCAGGCGGCGGAGCGGTGGAAGCGACCGTAACAGGCGGAAAGACCCTGACGAAACTTACGATCTCCCCGGATGCGGTAGATCCCGACGATGTCGAGATGCTGCAGGATATGGTGATCGCAGCGGTGAATGAGGCACTGGGCCAGGCGGACGAAGCAAATGAAACGCTGCAGCGTAACATTTCTTCCGGACTGAATCTCGGAGGCCTTCCGTTCTGATGGATTTCTACAGCGGTGATATCAACCGTCTGATCGAGGAACTGGCGGCACTTCCCGGGATCGGATCCAAGTCGGCGCAGAGGATGGCGTTTCATATCGTCAATCTTCCCGCGGAACGTGTGCAGCGTCTTTCTTCAGCGATCGTAAATGCGAAGGAACACGCGAAGTACTGCAAAGAATGCTGTACTCTTACGGATGCGGAGCTCTGCCCGGTCTGTGCAAATCCGAAACGGGACCACAAGATGATCATGGTCGTGGAGAATCCGAGAGACATGATCGCTTATGAAAAGACGGGAAAGTATGAGGGCGTTTATCATGTCCTCCACGGTGCGATCTCACCGATGAACGGGATCGGTCCTTCGGATATCAAACTGAAGGAACTGCTCACCAGGCTGCAGGGGGATGTGGAGGAGGTCATCATCGCGACCAATTCTTCTCTGGAAGGGGAGACCACAGCCGTATATATCAGCAAACTGATCAAGCCGGCGGGCATCCGTGTGACCAGGATCGCAAGCGGTGTGCCGGTGGGCGGTGATCTGGAATATATCGATGAAGTGACCCTGCTTCGGGCGTTTGAAGGGCGTACGGAGCTTTGACCGGCACAGTGAAAACAGGCGGCGCAAACAGCGGAAAGGAGTAATATCATGGTAACAAAAGAAGCTTTCGGGATGACGAGAGACGGAAAACAGGTCGATAACTACATCCTCACGAACAAAAACGGGATGCGTGCCGAGGTCATTACCTTCGGAGCGATCCTGAAAAATCTCTTCGTGCCCGACAAAAAAGGAAAAGCAGAGGATATCGTTCTCGGGTATGACAAACTTTGGATGTATTTTGCCAACGGAAGCTGTTTCGGTGCAACGATCGGACCGGTGGCAAACCGTACGGCAGGCGGCAGCTACACCGTCGGGAAAAAGAAGGTCCAGCTTCCGATCAATGACAATAAGCATAACAACTTGCATTCGGATCTGAAATGCGGATTCCATAAACGGGTGTGGGCAGCGACTGCGGGAAAGAACTCCGTGACGCTGGCACTGCATAAAAAGGACAAAGATCTGGGACATCCCGGAACGATGGATGTCACGGTGACTTATACACTTACGGACAAGAATGAGCTTCGTATCGATTACGCGGCGACGACCAGTGCACCCACCGTGATCAACCTGACGAATCATTCCTATTTCAATCTTCAGGGCGTGGCAAGTCCGTCGATCCACGATACGCTTCTGACGATCCACGCGTCCCGCTATACCGAGGTCGACAAGGAAGCGATCCCGACCGGGAATCTTCCCGAAGTAAAAGGAACGCCCATGGATTTCACGAAAGAAAAAAAGATCGGCAAGGATATCGGTGCGGATTTCAAACAGCTGAAGCTGGTAAAGGGATACGACCATAACTACTGTATCGACGGCTGGAACGGGAAAAAGAAACTGATCGCAACGGCAAGAGATGTGAAGAGCGGCAGGAAGATGGATGTGTATACCGATCTCCCCGGCGTGCAGTTCTATGCGGGAAACTGTATCGGAAAGAACATCGGAAAGAAGGGTTATCCGAACGCGCCGAGAAAGGGTTTCTGCCTGGAGACGCAGTATTACCCGGATACGCCGAATCATGCGGATTTCCCGCAGGATGTCTTTACACCGGATCATCCGTACAAGACGACCACAATCTATCAGTTCAGTTGGTAGGAGATCACGGTGATATCGGGGAAGTCTTCCGAAGAGAATAACGAAAGGGTCCGCTACTTTTCCAAGCGGGTCATGATCCTGCATATCAGAAGGGCGATCCTTGCGGGCGTGATCGCACTGATCCTGGCCGGGGTGATCCTGGTGATCGTGCATAATTACCGGAACCGCTGCTTTACGGATTACGAAGTGATCGGTGAGGAGAGCTGGCATGTGACGCAGAACCAGACCGTGCTCGCGTACGGATCGGACTTTCTGTGCTACAGTGCCGACGGGATCCGCTGCTCCAACGCGCGGGGCGTTGATCTTTGGAGTGCTTCCTACCTGATGCAGAATCCGATGGTGGATGTCTGCGGGGATTATGTGGCGGCTGCGGACAGAAAAGGCCGCACCATCTATATGTATGACAAAAACGGTCCGCTCGGAGAGATCGACACGAGCAGTCCGATCGAACGGATCGCGGTTTCTGCGGGCGGTGTTGTCGCCGTGGTGCTTGATGATTCGACGACCACGCCGGTTTGCCTGTATTATTATGACGGCAGGCAGATCGCATCTTTCCGGACGACCATGGAGAAAAGCGGTTATCCGGTATGCGTAGCGATCTCGGATAACAGCCGTCTCGTGGGAATCTCATATCTGCGGGTAGACAGCGGAACGCTGATCTCTTCCGTCGCCTTTTACAATTTCGGAGAGGTCGGAAAGAATGAAACGGATAATCTGGTCAGCAGCAATGATTTTCAGGGGGAACTGGTCCCCTACGTATCCTTTCTGAATAACGAAGTTTCGTTTTCGGTTTCGGACAAACGGATCACGTTGTACGAAGGCGGACAGATCCCCAAAAACCTGATCAGTGACATGCTTCCGGGAGAGGTGCGCAGCGTCATACGGGGCCGGAACCATATCGGACTGGTGTATTATGATGATTCGGGAGAGAGCCGCTACCTCATGCAGCTGTATAACCGTAAAGGGCAGCATGACGGACAGGTTCGCTTCGATGTGGAGTATTCGGATATCGTGATCACGGAAAACCGGGTGCTTGTCTACAATGCAACTTCCTGTGCGATCTATACAATGGACGGGCATCTGAAGTACAAGGGGGATTTTGACACACCGGTGCGGCTGATGATGCCGACATCGTCAACTTCCCGTTATCTGCTGGTGACGGATGATCTGATCCGTACGATCCAGCTGAAATAGGCGCCACTTGTCAGAAGTCCCGGTTTCATAGTATAATATTTCAGTTTTTTGCGACGGGAGAAAGGGATATGGAAATAAGAGAGAGCCACGAAAAAAAACGCACGGTTCTTACAGCTCGTCAGCTCCGCTTCATTGCCGCGACTCTTTTGGTATTTCTGGTCATGGCCGGTCTTTCCATCGGCTTTATCATGAACATTTATCATATGACGGAAATGCGTTGCTACGACGAACTGGCGACCGAGACGGAAGATGCGATCACCGAGCTGGAAAGCAATTTCCGCAGTGACCGCACGATGCTCCGTGTCATCGCGGGTATGGTCGGGCAGGCAGGGGATATCAACTCCATCGAGGTCATCAGCTTTCTTACCACCTACGATGTAAACAGCCTGATCTCGCAGATCGGGATGCTGCTCCCGGAGGACGAAGTGATCCAGGTGAGCGCGCACAAGATCAGCGTGAGCGGGATGCTGGATTACGATCTGGAACTGCCCAGAGGCGAACATATCAGCAATCTTCAGCCTTCCGTCAACAATCCGAATGTCAAAGTGATCCGTAACTATGTACCGGTCCGCAAGGACGGAAAGCCCGTCGCGATCCTGTACAGTGCGACCAATCCGGCCAATGTTGCCAAGGCATGGCTTCCGAAGATCTACGATGGTGCGGCATCGATCTATGTTGTGGACCGTAGGACCGGCGAGGTGATCATCAATACGACGGAACAGTCTCTCGACAGCATACAGGATATGCCCTTTGTGCAGTCGAATGCGGATTTCACCAGAGAGGAAACGATACAGAGCATCCTGGACGGACGGCGCGGCTATTCTGTTTTCCGTACGCAGCCGGGCAGTGAACAGCTGTACATGTGTTTTATGCCGTTCAGTATCGAAGACTGGGAAATGGTCGTCTTTGTTCCGGAGAGCGCAGTCTTTTCTTCGGTTAAGAAGATCCAGAGCGGGATCTATGTGCTGATCGCATGCGTACTGATGATCTTTATTACCTACGGACTCTGGGTGGCGCTGGAAACACGCAGGTCTCTGGCGGAAACGGAACGCAGGGCAAATATCGATGTCCTGACGGGACTCCAGAACCGCAACCGTTACGAGGCTTACATCAAAGAGCTGGATACGAAGCAGGAAAAACTCACCTGTCTGTATATTGATGCAAACGGACTGCATGAGCTGAACAACAGCCGCGGACACTTTGCGGGAGATCAGATGCTGCGCTTCATTGCCGACACGCTGAAGATCCAGTTTGGGGCGGAACATGTATATCGTATCGGCGGAGATGAGTTTGTCGTATTCCAGGCAGGCAAATCCGAAGAGGAGATGCAGGAACACCTGGAAGAGTTTAATGAAGCTCTGCAGAGGAATGATTATCATGCGGCTGTAGGATTGTGTGTATACGGATTCGGGATGAGCGTCGATCAGCTGATCAAGAATGCGGAAAAAGAAATGTACGAAGCAAAGCAGAGATATTATGAGCGGATCGGAAAAGTAATGCGGGTATGACCGGCATACGAAGGATCCGGGAGGAAATGTTATGAGATCAAAAAGCAGATGGAATCGGATCATAGCGGCCGTGCTCGGCATGGTGCTGCTTTCGGGCTGCGGAAACAGTACTCCGCCGAGCCTGGAGCAGGATCCCGATCTGAACGGCGGAAACGGTGCCGTGGGTGCGGATGCGTCCGGACAGAGTGTGTACCGTATCCTGTATTACAATGAGATCAGCACGCTGAATTATCTGACGACCGGAACCGAGGTGGAGTATGCGCTCTGCGCGAATCTGGTGGATACGCTGGTGGACTATGACAAATACGGAAACATCATCCCGGGCCTTGCCGAAAGCTGGTCTTCGAACGATGATATGACCGAGTGGACCTTCCATATCCGTGAAGGTGTCAAATGGGTGGACTGTGACGGAAAAGAAGTGGCGGACGTTACGGCGGATGACTGGGTCGCAACGGCGCAGTATATCAATGATGCCGCAAATGATTCGTATTGTCAGTATAATTATGTGACCGGATCGATCATAAAAAATGCACAGCAGTATTTTGATTATACCTCCTACATGATACAGAGTGCCGGCGGAACAAAGACCACGGACGAGGAGGGAAATGCGATCGTCCCCGTACCGGAAGTGAGTGCGGATGAGATCGGTGTCAAAGCGCCGGATACCTATACGCTGGTCTACACGCTGGAGCAGCCCTGTCCGTTTTTCCTGAGTGTTCTGTCCTTTACTTCTTTCATGCCGGTCAACCGGGAGTTTCTGGAGACGGCGGGAGATATGTTCGGCAGGAGTAAAGAAAACATCCTGTACAACGGAGCTTACCTGCTGACGGAGTTCGTTCCGCAGGAGCGCAGGGTGCTGGTCAAAAATGAAACCTACTGGGATAAGGATAAGGTCCTGATCGATACGATCGAGGCGAAGTTCCGTGCCGATATGCTGGAGGTCGGACCGGAGTATTTCCTGAACGGGGAGATCGATCGTGCGCAGATCAGCAGCGAGGTCATGGAAGAGTGGATGGCGGATCCCGAGAAGGCTTCGCAGGTCCACAGCATGAGACCGGATATTGCTTACAGTTATTTTTACTGTTTCAATTTCGATCCCGAGTTTGATGCGCGCTACGAGCCGGAGAACTGGGCGAAGGCCGTCGTGAACGAAAATTTCCGGAAAGCACTGATGGCTGCACTGGACCGTCGTGCGCTGACGGCAATCTACGAGCCGTATAATCCGGACATCCTGCTGCAGGCGACGATCACGCCGAGAACCTTTGTTTCGACAGGCGGAAAAGACTATACGGATTTCGCGCCGTTTGCGGAGATCGTGAACCAAAGCTGGCCAAACACATCCGAGGCGGTCCGTTACCGCGACGCAGCGAGAACAGAGTTGGAAGCGCAGGGAGTTACGTTTCCGGTCAAGGTGCTGATGCCTTATAATCCGACGACGTCCAACTGGAACACGGAGGCGGAGGAAGCAAAATGCGAACTCGAGGAAACACTCGGAAGTGATTTTATTGAGGTGACGGTGGAGCGGGGACCGGATACGGGCTTCCTCGGAGCGGTACGCCGTAGCGGAAAATATGCATTTATGCTCTGCAATTACGGTGCGGATTTTGCCGATCCCGAAACCTATGTGAATCCGTTCTCGTCCGGGAACAAATATAATTTCTGGGATAGGAATACGGATCCGGCGATCCGGGCGCTCTTTACGCAGTATGATGATCTGACCAAACGGGCAAATGCGACCCTCGATATGGAGCAGAGATATGAACTGTATGCGGAGGCGGAGGCACTGCTCATCGATCATGCGATCGTCGTTCCGATCCGTGTGAATAACGGAGAAGGATATGTCGCGGACCGCACCAGTCAGTTTGACGGCGAGTACGCTCCTTACGGAATGGCGCAGGACAGATACAAGGGAAAGTATCTTCACGAGTCGTCCATGAGCATCGATGAATTCAATGCGGCATATACGCAGTGGAATGAGGAGCGTCTGCGCTCGATGCCGTAGGAAGCAAAGCATCCGTAACGGTAACGATCCTGTGTGAGAAGGACTCCCGGCTTTTACGCCGGGAGATTGGAGTAAAGAATTAGACAGTTGATAATAAAATAAAAAAGAATGAGTATTGGAATCCTTGGTATAATGCTTTCTGGCTAAAGAAAAACAAAGGAGGAAACCAATAC
>Ga0310694_10002573_pt1 | contig 18448 bp, 13 predicted proteins | sample 174DNAGHGhighgp2_FD_203884 | JGI IMG/M metagenome (GOLD analysis project Ga0310694, IMG submission 203884) | Sheep rumen microbial communities from Palmerston North, Manawatu-Wanganui, New Zealand - 1742 DNA GHGhigh gp2 (v2) (version 2) | ecosystem: Host-associated > Mammals > Digestive system... | reverse complement strand
GCTGCTGCACGCCTGCAGTATTTCAAAAATATTGACGCCGGGAACGGAACGGCAGGAGCCGACAGCCGCGCTGCCGTCGGCCGGCACGGAAATGACGACGGCAGGCCGGGAAAACTTCTCGCAGATCCTTCCGGCGGAAAGTCCGATCAGCCCGGGATTCCAGTTATTCCCTGCTGCCACGAGCACAAGGTCCTCCGGGGCGGCCTCCCCGGAAACCAGGGCGAGCGCTGCGGCAGTGATCTCCTTTTCCTGTGCCTGGCGGCTGCGGTTCATGCTTTCCAGCTGCTGCGCCGCCGCTCTGGCGGTTTCTTCCCTGCCGGTCAGGAGGAGGCGGACGCAGATATCGGCTTCCCCAAGCCTTCCTGCGGCATTCAGCCGCGGACCGATCCGGAAACCGAGATCGTCTGCCCGCAGCGGCGGCACCGTGGAGGAGACATCCAGCAGTGCTTTCAGGCCCGGCCGCGCCGTGCGCCCGATCCGGCGGAGGCCTTCCCGGACGATCACCCGGTTTTCACCTGTGAGCGGGACTGCGTCGGCCACAGTAGCAATGGCGGCAAGATCCAGCCGCTTTTCAGCGCCTGCCCGTCCCAGCAGGGCCTGGCAAAGTTTCAGCACCACGCCTGCGCCGCAGAGGTGCGGGCAGGGATAAGCGCCAAGCAGCGGTTCCACGATGGCATCAGCCGGCGGCAGTTTTTCCGGTATCTGATGGTGATCCGTCACAATGACTGTCATCCCGAGGCTTTTTGCCAGGGCTGTTTCCGCACAGCTGGCAATACCGCAGTCCACGGTAATCAGCATCTGTGCCTTTTCAGCAATCTCCCGCACAGCGTTTTCGCTTAACCCATAGCCGTCCCTTTGGCGGGAGGGCAGGCGGAAGGATACCTGTGCCCCGATTTCAGTCAGGGTTTCAAGCAGGATCGCTGTCGCGCATACGCCGTCCGCATCGTAATCCCCGAAAACCATGATGCGCTCTCCTGCTTCCACCGCACGGCGGATCAGGTTCACAGCCCGGTCCATCCCTGCGAGCAGGAAAGGATCGTGCAGATCGTCCAGGGACGGGGAAAGGAACCGTGCAGCCTCACTTTCCGTTTCAATGCCCCGCAGGCGCAGCAGCGCACTGAACCAACCGGGGAAAGTCCCCAGAGGGCTCAGGTCGGGTGTGCCGCGGGGTATAAAATCCATGATATCCTCCTTTTACGCGCCAAAGGCGCCGAAACATGAAGGGACTGCGTGTCCGCAGCCCCTTCGTGTTTTCCCTGGCAATCAGGCCTTCGCCTTGCGGCTGCGGCGCTTTTCCTCCAGGAATGCCCATACATAACCATTGATCATGTTTGCGCTGTATACACCGCTCAGGATACCCACGATGATGGGCAGTGCGAACTCCCTGATGGAAGCTACGCCCAGGATGCACAGTGCAACAATGGTGATCAGGGTGGTGATGGTCGTGCAGATCGTGCGGCCCAGGCTTTCCCGAATGGAGATGTTGGTAATTTCTTCCCTCGGGACGGTGGGCATCTTCTTCGCGTTTTCACGGATGCGGTCGAAGATGACGATTGTGTTGTTGATGGAATAACCAACGATGGTCAGCGCCGCGGCGATAAACGAGGAGTTCATCTGGATGACGGAGCGGAAAATGACCATGAAGCTCAGCATCATCAGCACGTCGTGCAGCAGGCCGAATACGGCGGAAAGGCCGGAGTTAAAGTCGAACCGGATGGCGATGTATACCAGCATCAGCACAGAAGCAAGCAGCACAGAGACGATCGCGTTCTTGACCAGTGTGGCACCGGCAACGGGACCGACATAGTTCACATCCCCGATGGATTCGGCTTCCGGGTATTTTTCCCTGATGCCGGTTTCGAAGTCAGCCTGCACCTTTTGGATATCATCCTTCGCAACATCCTTGATCCGGATGTTGATTTCGTTGCCGCCGGCGCCCTGGACGCCGACGGTATAGGTACCGACGCCCATTGCGTTCAACACGTTCTCAACGTCTTCCTTGCCGGCCGCTGTCTTCAGGTCATACTGCATGGAAAGGCCGCCCTCAAAGTCGATACCCATGTTGATGCCGCGGCCGCAGAGGGTCAGCACCAGCGCAATCAGGATGATCGCACCGGAAATGATCAGGCAGATCTTTGAGCGATTCTTGATAACCATTACTCTTCGACCTCCTTTCCGGCGTTCAGTTTCGTGTAGAGGGACATCTTCGTTGCCCCGGCATTCACGAAACGGTTCATCAGGAAGCGGGTGATCAGGATCGCAGAGATCATGGAGACCACGACGCCCAGCAGCAGGGTCTTGGCGAAGCCCTGGATTGAACCGGTTCCGAAGATCAGCAGCACGATGGCTGCGATCAGGGTTGTTACGTTGGCGTCAAGCACGGCGGACATGGCATTCTTAAATCCGGCCCGGACAGAAGCCTTGGTGCTGCGCCCTTTGCGCGCTTCCTCGTTGAAACGTTCAAAGATGATAACATTGGCATCCACGGCCATACCGATGCCAAGCACCACACCGGCCAGGCCCGGCAGGGTCAGCTGGATGTGGAACAGTGCAATCAGCAGGAAGAGGAGGATGATGTAGAGGGTGAGCGCCCAGGAAGCGATAACACCGTTGAGGCGGTAACGGAAGATCATCAGCAGCATAATCAGCACGATGCCGATCAGTGCCGCTTTCACGGAAGAGGATACCGCATCCTGCCCCAGCGTGGCGGAAACCTTGTCCACCTTCTGCTGTGTCAGTTCCAGCGGCAGCGCACCGCTCTGGATTTTCGCGGCGGTGTTGACAGCGCTTTCCTGCGTGTAGTTGCCGGTGATGACGCCGCGCCCGTCGGTAATCGCCGTCTGCACGGTGGCGTCGATCAGCGTTTCGCCGTCCAGCGTGATCTTGATTTTCTTGCCGACGTTGTTGCTCGTCGCTTCAGCAAAGAGCTCCCGGCCTTCGTCCGTCAGCTCGAAGGCGATCTCATGCTTGCCGTCCTGATAGGCGTATACGGCACGCTTGACTTTGTCGCCCTTCATAATGAGTTTGCCGTCAGGATCCAGGAACTGCATGTCGGCGGTCGCGCCGATCAGGTCCAGCACGGAATCGTCCTGGACGTCCGGGATTTCCACGCGGATCCCGTCCACGCCGATACGCTGGACATTGGCTTCGTTGTAGCCTTTGTCGCTCAGGCGGGAACGGATGATGGACATGGTGCCTTCCACCAGTTCGTCAAAGTTGGCTTCGGAGTTCTCCGGCGCCTTGCCGGAGTATTCCACATACATACCGCCCCGCAGGTCCAGGCCCAGGGACAGGGATTCAGGCCAGTTGTCGGCATTCGTCGTCGGCAGCCAGTTGAGCACTTTGTACAGCCCGCGCGGCGGAATGCTCAGCCCGGTCAGCCCGATCCAGCCAAGCAGGATCGTGATGACGAGCACCACGCACAGCGCCACGACAGCTCCGGTCTTCCCGCCGTTGCGCTTTCTGTTGGATTTCATGACAATCGTTTCCTCCTTCGAAACACAGATAGAGACATTATAGTCACGGGATGTTTTTTCGTCAAGACTTTCCGGGCATCCGGAGGCAGGCCTGAATATACCGGAAGGCATACAAAAACGCGGACACTGCAGATGTCCGCGCCTGTCCGGATGAAGTCAGTTCAGGTACATGCCCGGGAAGACCATGTTGACACCGAGCACAGTGGCGCCGAAGTCGTTCATCAGCTTTTGCTGCGGCAGGCTCCGGCTCATGATCCGCGTCGTAATTACAGAAACGCCCTCCGCGGCCATAATGGCCATCATCCGGTGGAGCAGCGCTTTGCCCATGCCCTGGTTCCTGCTGCCCGGCTCGATGTAGATGGCGACAAGTTCACAGGTGTTTCCCTGGCCTGCCATGATGACTTCGCCGATCAGCACCGCATTGCGGTAGAGGCCGAGCGTCATGAAATGGGGCAGGTGCATCAGGGACTGCAGATAGTTCAGGTCCACAAAAGTGATTTCGTTCATCTGCAGGCGGTAGACCAGGCTGTTCTGCTCGTCCCAGGTGTGCAGCGGGGTCGGCGCGACAGTGCAGCTCATCGGAATCCGCCCGTCGCCGAACGGGATTGCCAGCTGCAGGATGCTGTCCGTTTCATCGCAGTCGAAGCCGTTATGCAGATAGAAATCCTTCATTTGCATATCCGTCGGCGCAATATTGGTATACAGGCGGGCACGCAGCTGGGGATTAACATTCTGCAGGATCCGTGCACGCGCAACAAGGGCACCGAAGAGCAGATACCGCGAAGCGGGGTCGCCGTCGATAGAAAAATAGAGGTTTACCGGACAGTCCGGATAAAGGCCGGGCTGGTACTGATAAAGGATAAAACCATAACCGGTCTGCGTTCCGAGGTCGTCAACCGCGTAAAACACATCTTCCGGATTCAGCCCGTTCACAGGCTGGGCTGGATGAATGATTGTCATATCTGTATCCTTTCCGGGACAATAACCAGTTGTCGGCGGCTGATGCAAAACAGCCGATTCCAGTTTCGGTGGATGCTGCCGGGACGAAAGCCCCGTGAGGAGATTATAACGGGATTGGAGGGCAATGTCAAAACGCTTGCCATGAAAGGAAAATACTGATAAAATAGGCCTGTTTCCCGTATTTATACGGAAGGGACGCGGAACCCGAGCGGTTCAGCGAGGTTTTCAAAGGAGGAATCAATATGGCACAGAACCCTGTATTTACCATAAAGATGCGAAACGGAAAAGAAATGAAGGGGGAGCTTTATCCTGACGTTGCGCCCCAGTCTGTAGGCAACTTCGTCGCGCTGGCCAACAGCGGCTTTTATGACGGGCTGATCTTCCACCGGGTGATCCCGGGTTTCATGATCCAGGGAGGCGATCCCCGCGGCATGGGCATCGGCGGTCCCGGATACTGCATTAAAGGTGAGTTCGCTGCAAACGGTGTACAGAATCCGCTGAAGCATACCTACGGCGTGCTGAGCATGGCCCGGAGCATGATGCCTGATTCTGCCGGAAGCCAGTTTTTTATCATGACGAGCGACAGTCCGCACCTGGACGGGCAATACGCTGCCTTCGGCAAGGTGCTCGAGGGAATGGAAGCCGCGGAGGAGATCGAAAAAAGTCCGCGGGATTCTTCGGACAAGCCCCTGGAACCGCAGGTAATGGAATCTGTCCGGGTGGACACTTTCGGGCAGGTTTATCCGTTTGAACAGATCTGACCGGTGCTTTACGGCGCGGAAGGGGGATTGACTCCTTCCGCGTTTTTTCGGAATTATGTCGGAGGATAAGGAAAAATGGAAAAGCGGAAAATGACTGTGACAGTTGCCGGGAAACCATATACGCTGGTTTCTTCAGATCCGCCGGAACATGTGAAACGCGTCGCAGCGTACGTGGACCGGCAGCTGAGCGAGACAGCAGCCATGACGAACCTGCCTTCAGCACAGGCAGCGGTGCTGACCTGTTTCCGCCTAGCGGAAGACCTCCTCAGGGCACAGGATGAAAACCGCGTACTGCTGCAGCGCATGGAGAAAATGACTGAAAAGCGCTGAGACCGCAAACTGAAAGGAAGAAAAAAATGGAAAACCTGGCACCTGCCGGAAATTGGGAAGCACTGGAGCGCGCGGATGCTGCAGGCGCGGACGCGGTATACCTCGGGTATGCTGATTTCAGCGCGCGGGCCGGCGCGGGTAATTTTGACCGTCAGGCGCTGGAAAAAGCAGTCCGTTATGCCCATGCACGGCATATGCGGGTTTATGTGACGCTGAACACCCTGGTAAAGGACAGGGAACTGGATGAAGTTGCCGATGTGATCCGGCTGATGCGCAGGGTACAGGCGGACGCTGTACTGGTGCAGGACGCCGGCATCCTGCGCATGATCCGTTCGCTCTGTCCGGGACTGAAGGTGCATGCAAGCACGCAGATGACAATACACAACAAAACCGGAGCGGCCTGGTGCCTTGCACAGGGGATGAGCCGGGTGGTACTTGCCAGGGAATGCTCCCTGGAGGAAATACGCCGCTGTGCCGAGGCGGGCATTGAAACAGAAGTGTTCGGACACGGCGCACAGTGTGTGGCAGTCAGCGGACAGTGCCTGTTTTCCAGCATGGCCGGGGAACGGAGCGGTAACCGGGGGAGGTGCGCCCAACCGTGCCGCCGGGAATATATATACAGGGGACAAAAAGGTGCCTGGCTGAGCCCGCGGGACGTTTGCCTGCGGGATGAACTTCCTGCGCTGCAGGATGCGGGCGTTGCTTCCGTGAAACTGGAAGGGCGGGCAAAACGCCCGGAGTATGCTGCCGTAGTGTCATCTGCTTACCGGCAGGGCCTTGACAGCCTGACGGACGGAGCATTCCGGCGGGCAAACCGGCAGGAAAAGGAATCGCTCCTGCAGATATTTAACCGGGGCGGTTTCATGAAAGGATACGCATTTGGATGCGAGGACGCAGACGTCATTTATGCGGAACGCGTCAGCCATTGCGGGCTTGCGATCGGGCGGGTTGAACAGGCGGACGCGCGTTTTGCAAAGCTTCGGGTTGAAAAGGAACTGCATAACGGGGACGAGATTGAATTCCGCGGACACGGAGCGGCAGAAAGCCTGATTTATTCAGGCAGGGACGTACCTGCCGGTGAGACTGCACATGTGAGGCTTCGGGAGGGCATGCGTGTAAAGGCCGGGGACACAGCCGCGCGCCTGACGGATGCCGAACAGATGCGGGAAGCGGCTGAAATGCCCTGCCGCCGGGTTACCGCGGATATGGTGCTGAGGGCGGTGGCCGGGGAACCGCTGATGCTGCGCGTTACAGACGGGGAAAACGAAGCGGCTGCCTGCGGAAATATTGCAGCCGAGGCAAAAACACGCCCGGCATTGGCGGCGGAGCTGGAACGGAACCTGCGCAGGACAGGCGATACAATGTTTGATCCCGGAGAAATCCGGATTGAAACGGAAAGGGCTTTTGTACCTGTATCGGAGATTAACCGCCTCCGGCGGGAAGCGCTGGCCGCACTGGAAGAAGCAAGGGAAAAAGCTTTTGCTCCGGATTGCGGGGATGAAGGCGAAGTCCTGCCGGCAGAACTGCCGGCAGGCGAACTGCCGCCGATGGCTGTCGTAAGGACTGCAGAGCAGGCAGGCCTTGCCCGTGCACATGGGTTTCGCGTTATTTGGGATCCAGAGGATTTCCGGGAAAATGCGCTGGAAGAACTGCTTGCCGGTATGCCTGAAGGAGACTGGCTGCAGTTGCCGAGGGTCTGCAGGGAAGACACGCTGCAGGCGATCCGGCAGCTGACGGAGAAATACAGGGCCAGGCTCGGCGGGGTGGTGCTCGGATCCATCGGACAACTGGGTATCAGCTGGCCGGTTGCTTACGGCGCAGGCAGCGGAATCCCGGTGATGAACCGGCAGGCGGCGGCTTTCCTGCTGGAAGCGGGGTGCATTTTTGTAACAGCTTCACCGGAGCTTACCGGCAAAGAACTGGAAGAGCTGACGGCAAACAATCCGCCGGTTGCGGTAACGGTGTTCGGGCGTACGCAGCTGATGCTGCTGACGCACTGCCCGGCCCGGACAGTGCTGGGATGCAAAGACGGGCACAGCGCTTGCCGGATGTGCGACGTACATCATCCGGACGCGTTGGAGGGAAACCTGCTGGAGGATACCATGGGGCATGCATTCCCGCTGCTGAGGCAGCGGCTCCCTGAAGGCTGCAGGATCCGGCTCATGAATATGCTGCCGACGGACTGGACAGACAGGAAAGGAATTCGATTCCGCCTTGTTGAATTAACGACGGAAAACAAAGAAGAGGCAGAGCAGGTTCTCAATGCGTTTGCGATGGGGAAAAAGACAGGGCTGGAAGCGACCGGCGGACACTGGAACAGGGCGGTGGAGTAACCGGCAGCCGGCCGGAAACTGAAAAGTTTACGTTTTTAGGGTGAGGATATGATTAGCGAAAGAACGATGCGGGTACTGGAGTTCGTAAAAATCCGGGACCTGCTGGCAGAAGGTGCACTGACGGAAACGGGAGCGGAAAAGTGCAGGGCACTGGAACCGCTGGATGAACTGTCGGATGTGCTTGCAGCACAGGCAGAGACGGAGGAAGCTTCGGTCATCCTGAGGTATGTCGGCGGACATCCCATGGCGTCCTTTCCGGATGTAAGACCGGCTTTATCCATATGCGATAAAGGCGGAACGCTGAGCGCCGGTATGCTCCTGAGCATTGCGGAAATGCTGCGGGCGGCCCGCACCGCGCGGGACGCACTGGTGACGGACAGGGAAAATACGCCGATCCTGAAATCCAGGGCAGAAGGGATATTTACAGCCAGGAACCTGGAAAAGGATATCACGGATGCGATTTTGTCCGAAGACGAGATTGCTGACAGGGCATCATCCGAGCTGATGAATATCCGGAGGCACCTGCGTGGCGCACAGGACAGGATCAAAGAGAAACTGAACCAGATGATCCATTCTTCCGCTATGCAGAAATACCTGCAGGATCCGATCATTACCATGCGCGGAGACAGGTATGTGCTGCCGGTGCGTGCGGAATACAGGTCCAGTGTTCCCGGCCTTGTTCATGACCAGTCATCTTCCGGAGCAACGCTGTTTATTGAACCGATGGCTGCAGTGGAAATGGGAAATGAACTGAAACAGTGGGAAGTCAAGGAACAACAGGAGATTGCCCGGATCCTCGCCGCACTGTCTGCCGAGGTTGCACCTTATGCAAAGAGCATGGGTGAGACGGTTGAGCTGCTGGCAGAACTTGATTTTATTTTTGCAAAAGGCCTGCTGAGCCGCCGGTTTGTCTGCGTTCAGCCGAAGATGAACAATACGGGGTACCTGCATATCATCCGCGGCCGCCATCCGCTGATTGACCCGGAGAAGGTAGTTCCTGAAACGGTCTGGATTGGCAGGGAGTTCACCACTCTGGTTGTAACCGGGCCAAATACGGGCGGCAAAACGGTAACGCTGAAGACGGTCGGCCTCTTTACACTGATGGCGCAGGCAGGGCTGCAGGTCCCGGCGGACCTTGGAACAGAACTGGCAGTGTTCGAACAGGTGTTCGCTGATATCGGAGACGAACAGAGCATTGAACAGAGCCTGTCCACATTCTCCGGCCATATGACAAACATTGTGAAGATCATGCATGAGGTAACACCGCGGGATCTGGTGCTTTTTGATGAACTGGGCGCGGGAACCGACCCGACTGAAGGCGCGGCGCTAGCCCAAAGCATCCTGACGCGGCTGCTGCATATCGGCGTTCGAACAATCGCTACCACGCATTACAGTGAACTGAAAATCTTCGCACTGACAACCAAGGGTGTTGAAAACGCCTCTGTGGAATTTGACGTGGAGACGCTGCGGCCGACATACAGGCTGTCGATCGGCGTCCCGGGAAAGAGCAATGCGTTTGAGATCAGCCGGAGGCTCGGATTGCCTGAAAACCTGATTGATTCCGCAAAGAAGCTGCTGTCCGGCGATACGGTCCGCTTTGAGGATGTCATCGCCAACGCGGAATACCACAGGCAGGTTGCAGAACGGGAAAGGCAGATCGCCCAGGAAGCCGGAAAGGAAACAATCCGCCTGCGGGATGAAGCAGAGAAGCTTCGCAAAGAAATGGAGGACAAGCGCGAACAGACACTGCGCAAGACACGGGAGGATGCGAAACGCATCCTTGAGCAGGCACGGCGGGAAAGCGAGTCGATTATCTCCGAACTGAAGAAGCTGAAAAAGAACGCATCTGCCGGCGATACATCCGCTGCGGAGCTGCGCAGGCGGCTTGAGAACGGCATCGATGAGCTCTCGGAGGGATTGCGCCAGGAAGCGCAGGAAGATACCGAAGCGCCGAAGACCGTAAAACCCGGGGACCGTGTACGAATCCTGACGCTTGGCGCTGAGGGTACAGTGCTGACAGCGCCGGATGAAAAGGGCGAAGTGACGCTGCAGGCCGGAGCGATGAAGTTCAAGGCTTCCCTGAACCAGATCCGGATGATGCAGGCAGCGCCTGCAAAGGAAAAAAGCACAGTCAAAGCGAAAACCGGCATGATGACCCGGACAGTAAAGCAGGAATGCGACGTGCGCGGGATGTCGCTGGAAGAAGCACTTGGTGCTGTCGGCCAGTATCTGGACGAAGCGGTGCTGGCCGGATTGAATGAGGTTTATATTATACACGGAAAGGGAACGGGAATCCTGCGGTCGGGTATCCAGCAGGACCTGCGGAAGAATAAGCATGTAAAAAGCTTCCGGCGCGGTGTATACGGCGAGGGTGAGGACGGGGTGACCGTTGTTACTCTCCGCTGATACGTTCCGGAAACGGCCCGCAGCGGCGGACAGCAGGCAATGTACGATTGCCGGCGGAGCAGATTGAGGGGGGTTGGATGATGAAGGATAAGCCAAGTATCCTGGTGGTGGATGACGATCCGAATATCAGCCGCCTGGAACAGCTGTACCTGGAGAATGAGAATTTCGAAGTGCGTGTGGCTGACCGGGGAGATACGGCGGTCGAGGAATTCCGCCGGATGCCGCCGGACCTGATGCTGCTGGATGTCATGCTGCCGGGCATGGACGGATACCAGGTGCTTAAAACGGTGAGAAAAAGCAGCAGTATACCCGTGATTATGGTGACAGCCAGGGGCGAAACGTTTGACAAGGTGCTGTGCCTGGAGCTCGGGGCGGATGACTATATCACCAAGCCTTTTGACGGCAAGGAAATGACGGCCAGGGTAAAAGCCGTGCTGCGGAGAACGCAGGGAAATGAAGAAGAAAAAAATACGGATATATCCTATCCGGGATTGACTGTCAGTATCACGGATTACGATGTGCATTATGAGGGCAAGAAACTGGAGATGCCTCCGAAGGAACTGGAAGTGCTTTATTTTCTTGCTTCACATCCGAACCAGGTATTTACCCGTGAGCAGCTGCTTTCCCAGGTTTGGGGATTCGATTTCTTTGGCGACAGCCGGACGGTGGACGTGCATATCAAGCGGCTGCGGGAAAAACTGACGGAGAGTGAAAAGTATGGCTGGTCGCTGTATACAGTACGCGGAGTCGGGTATAAATTCAGCGTGTAATGTGCAGTAACCGGCAGCCGGTATTACGGGCAAGATAAAGGTTTGGAGGATTCTGCAGGAGATGTTTGCACGGATCATGGCTGTGGTGATGACAGCCATCCTGGTTACTGTGGTGTGTCTGTCCGGGGTTTTCTGGATCACCCTGCGAAACCGACAGATCGACGCCCGCCTGGATTATCTTATTTCAGAGGCGGAAGATATCGCTTACCTGGCTGCCGGACTGAACCGTTCAGGGCTGGGGAGCCTTTGGGGAGATTCCACCCAGGACAGCCTGAATGCAAAAGCAGAAAAAGTGAACCGTGAATTCGGGGCATATATTGCGGTGGTGGACCGCTTCGGCAATGTGATGGACAATGTCCGGACAGCTTACAGCGAGGACCCGGAATTCGTGAACTCCCTTTCAAGCGATAATATTACGGATGCGCTTCGCAAAGTGATGAGCGGGGAAACCATCCGGATCCGTCTGACTGAAGGCACGGCGCCAACCTTTACGGTAGGCGTTCCGTTTGTGCAGAACAACAGTGTGACCGGTGCAGTGTTTATACAGACAAGGGCACAGCGGGTTGAAAGCGGCCTGGACCGGATCCTCCTGATGATCGTGTTTGTAACCGTAGGGGTACTTGTACTGTCCGGCGTTGCGATTTTCCTGTTTGTCCGCCATGCGCTGCGGCCGCTGAAAAAGATGAAGGAAGCAGCGGGCAACATTGCGGAAGGCGATTTTGACGTTCGGGTGGATGAAAACTGCGGTGGCTGGGAACTGAGGGAAGTAAGCCATGCTTTCAATACAATGACGAAAAAACTGCAGGGCGTGGAAGAAGGACGGAAGGAATTCGTCGCGAATGTGAGCCATGAGCTGCGCAGCCCTATTACGAGTATTCACGGCTTCGCCGAAGGTATGGCGGACGGTGTGATTCCGCCGGAGGAGCATCCGAAATACCTGCGCCTGGTTGCCGAAGAATCCGGCAGGATGTCCGTCCTGGTCAACGACCTGCTGGCGCTGAGCCGGCTTGAACGGGATGATGCAAAGCTGGAAATGTCGGTGTTTGATATCAATGAAATGCTGCGTCACGCGGTAATCCGGCGCATCAACGACATGGAAAGCAGGAACATTGAGATTTCCTGTGAGCCGGAAACAGACCCATGCTGTGTGAATGCGGACCGGGACCGGATTGAACAGGTGGTGATTAACCTGCTCGACAACGCAATCAAGTTTACGCCGGACGGGGGAAAAATCGTGCTGTCCTCCCGGATCCGGGGCGATAAAGCGGAAATAACGGTGCGGGACAACGGCTGCGGAGTGGCTGAAGAGGACCGGGATAAAATCTTTGAGCGTTTCTTTACAGCGGATCGCGCGCATACTGCGGGCAAAGGAACCGGCCTGGGGCTGAGCATCTGCAAACGGATTATGGATATGCACGGCCAGAGCCTGCGCCTGCTTGATACAGACACAGGCGCAGCGTTCCGGTTTACGCTCAGCCGAGCCGAAGTACAGGACGGAAACTTGACGTGACCGGAAAACTATGCATAATGCATACATAAATATATTTGGAAAGGAGACCGGTCATGCCGGACAGGCACATTTTTCTGATCGGAATGCAGGGCTGCGGGAAAAGCAGCCTGGGCAAACGTGTTGCCCGGGAAACCGGTATCCCCTTTGCTGATACGGATGCCCTGGTAGCCCAGAGCGCAGGCTGTACGGTCAATGAGTTTTTTGAACGTTACGGGGAAAACACTTTCAGGCGCGCAGAAACGAATGCGCTGGCAGTCCTGACGCGCGCAAAGCCGATGATTATTTCAACCGGGGGCGGAACGGTAATGAATCCGGAAAACCGCCATATCATGCGCGCATGGGGACGGATCGTATGGATTGACCGCCCGCTGGAAGAGATACTTTCAGATATCAAGCTGGACCGCAGGCCGACGCTGCGGGACGGCGGACTGGCAGAAGTTGAACGGGTTTACCATGAACGGATGCCGGTTTACAGGGATCTCGCCGACATCACGGTGCGGAACAACCAGGGTTATCATATGGCAGTGTATATGCTGTCGAGGCTGGTTCAGGAACGGTTTTGAATACCGGCCCGGCAGAGGAGGGCAAAGCATGGAATATCAGTTTGAAATGGTTGGCAAGATTGGGTCCATGGCGCTGATCCGGAAGGAGGATCAGGAAATCGATTACAATATCATTTCCCGCCTTGGCGCGGACCTGAAGCCCGGGATAATCTGGGTAACCAGCGGTGCTACAGAGATCGGCCGCCTGGATTATATCAAACGGACCGGCCATGAGCTGTACGGGGATCCGGAACAGGACAAAACAGATTATTCAGCCCAGGGCCAGGCAATCCTGATGCAGAATTACCGCCAGTTTATCCGGCCTGAATACGGTGTCCGCCAGATCCTTGTTGAGCATACCCATTTCAACGATCCTGAAAAACGGGAGCATATCAGGCAGCTGCTGATCCGCGCTGCAAAACAGCGGACGATCCCGATCATCAATTACAATGACCCGGTTTCAGACGAGGAAAACCGGAAAATGGAGCTTGCTGCCAGGAGAAAACTCGGCGGTGAAGTATATGAGTGCGTTGACAATGATGAAACAGCGGCCGTAATCGCAGGCCTTGTGAAAGCAAAGATGCTGGTGCTGATGACTTCCACAGAGGGTATTTACCGGGAGGTCGGAAATCCGGAATCGCTTGTGCGGGAAGTTACCGGAAGGGATTACGGGGAAGTGGAAAAGAAGGTCCGTGAACTGCAGAACAGCTGTATCGGAGCCAGCAGGGCCGGGGCCAACGGCGCACGGGCGAAACTTGAATATGCGCTTTCCTGCGTCCGGGGCGGAACGACTGTTGTGATCGGCCATGCCCGGCACCATCTGTCCGACCTGGCGGAAGGGCGTGTACCCTGTACAAGGATCGGAGTCGGATTATGAATGATGTCCTGCTGGACGGTATCCGCTTTTTCACCCGAAAAACGGGGATCCTTTCCGGGCTGGCTGTTGCCTGCGGTGCCGGTGCACGCACGGAGACCGCCATGGACGGCAGCGTTATGCAGTCGAGTGTGTTTGACCTGGCCAGCGTGACAAAGCTCTTTACCGGAATGTGCCTGATGAAACTGAAGGAAGACGGCTTGCTGGATACCGGCAGGCCTGTGTTTTTCTACGATCCGCGCTTCCGGGCACTGAAGGACCTCCCGGTATGGGACCTGATGACCTTTGCGGTGACGGTCCGGACGCCTGTTCGCCTGGATGCCTGCGAAGACAGGGAACAGGCGCTTCATGCACTCTTTGCGGCAGAACCGATGCCGGAGCAGGACCGGCGGGTATATTCCGATATTCCTGCAATGATCCTCAAATATGTGACAGAAGCCATTGCGGGAATGCCGCTGAGCCGCTGCGTCGAAAAAATGATTCTGGAACCGGCCGGCATGGCAGAAACCTGGGCCAGGGTACCGGAGGAACGGATGCCAGATTGCCAGGTATATGACAGGGAACACCGGATCGAAAACGGAAAATACATTCTTCGCAGCGGATTACGGCCAGGGATTCCGCACGATCCGAAGGCGGCGGTGATCCAGGGGGATACAGGGGAGCTCTGCGGCCATGCAGGACTGTTTTCAACATTAGGAGATATGGTGCGGTTTTGCCGTGCAGTTCTCGGGGAAAAGATTGTCAGCAAGGAGACGCTGCGCGAGATCGCGGTGAACAGGACCGGATACAGGCGGGACGATGGGACATATACCCAATACCTGGGGGTACAGTGCTATGTACGCCATCCGATACAATACTGGTCTGAAATTCCTGTATATATGGGAAGGAATGCGTTTGGCATCGGCGGATTCACAGGAAACCATGTTTCAATAGACCCGGAAAACGGCCTGTTTACAGTTTTCCTTGGAAACCGGGTCCAGAACCGCCTGACGGTGCTGCTGCCGGAGGCGGGGAAAGACCTGACAGATTACGGGCTTCATGCGGATGGATCAGGAACCTTCTGCTGGAAAGACGGTGAAGTGGTTCCTTCCTCGGTGAAATATGTGCACCAGAAAGACGCCCACCTGCACCGGGCTGTGGCGGAAACGCTGGGACTGACGGAAATCCCTTTTGCTGAATGAGCAGTATCTGACCCTCTTGAAAAGCAGAAAACAATATGTTATACTCTATAGGTCAAAGAAAGTCAGAATTTTGCTTTGACAAAACGGTTACAGCACCTTCCCTGTGAAGAGTGCCGGACTGGAGGGTTTGAAGATGCGATTAAGCGATTCGATCGAAAGTTTTATCAAGACAATGCTGGGGGAAGAATCCACCGAGGTGGAGCTCAAACGCAATGAACTGGCTGAATATTTCGGATGTGCACCAAGCCAGATCAACTATGTCCTGGCGACCAGGTTTTCCCCTGACCATGGATACCTGACGGAAAGCCGGCGGGGCGGCGGCGGTTATATCCGGATTGTCAGGGTGGTAGAATCCGGGCCGCAACGGCTGATGTACCTGCTGAATGAACGGATCGGGGACTCGCTGAGTGAAGAAGAGTGTGTCCGGCTGATCAGCCAGCTGAAAGAGCAGCGGATTGTCACTGCTGACGAAGCCTCGCTGATGGCCTCGGCCGTCAGTACGAGGGCGCTGGGTGTTCCTGTGCAGGAATCCGTAAAAGGTGCGCTGCGCGCCCGGATGATGAGGAGTATGCTGATGTCTGTCGCTGCGCGAAACAGAACATAAGACAGGAGAAATGCCAATGCTGTGTGAAGAATGCCATGTCAACGAAGCCAACTTTACCGTATCCGTGGTGAAGGGAGAAGAGACCTCGGTTCGGCATCTGTGTGCAGACTGCATGAGCCGGATGAATGCTGACCTGATGAAGGGCGGCGTAAACAACCTGATTAATACTGTACTCAACGCAATCAAAGCGAATTCCGACAATCCGGAAATCAAGAAGGAGTTTTCCATGCCCATTTTCGGCCGTTTTACCCAGAAAGCACAGCAGACGCTGGCACTTGCCCAGCGTATTGCAGCTGACCTGCAGCAGCCGTATGTGGGTACGGAACATATCCTGCTGTCACTGCTGAAAGGGAATGCGTCGGTACCGAAGGCAGTTTCTTCCCGGATGAGTTTTGAATCTGTGAGCGAGGAACTGAAAAAGGAGATTGCTGCACTGGGTGATTCCGAAAACAGCAAACCGGCAGGCGGACGCATCGAGCTCAGCCCACGGGCGAAGAAGACACTCGAGAACAGCATGGCAGAATCCAGGAAACTCGGACAGAATTATGTAACGGTGGAGCACATGTGGCTCGCCTTGCTTGGGAATGACGACGGAGTTGCAGGTGCGCTGCTGCGCCGTTCCGGCGTGGACCTTTCCGCGGCACGTGAGGAGCTCCTGCGCCAGATGCGGGAAAATGCCGGGAATGAAGAACCTCTCCGGAGATTTCCCGGAATGATGCCTTTTGCGCAGATGCGCAACCGGCAGAATAACGGAAACCAGGATGAGAAGAGCTTACTGGACAGGTACAGCAGAGATTTGACAGCTGCTGCGGAAAAGAATGAGCTCGATCCGGTAATCGGGAGGGAAAAGGAGATACAGCGGATTATCCAGATCCTGATCAGGAGGACAAAGAACAATCCTGTCCTGATCGGAGAACCCGGTGTCGGAAAGAGCGCTGTGGCGGAGGGCCTTGCACAGCGGATTGTACAGGGCAATGTACCCGAACTGCTGCGTGGCAAGCGTGTACTGAGCCTGGATATGGGCAGCCTGGTCGCCGGCACGAAATACCGCGGTGAATTCGAAGAGCGCCTGAAAAACATGATGGATGAGCTACACAAAGCCGGCAATGTCCTGCTCTTTATTGACGAGATCCACACGATCATCGGTGCCGGCGCTTCCGAGGGAAGCTTGGACGCAGCCAACATCCTCAAACCGGCGCTCAGCCGCGGGGAAATCCAGTGCATCGGCGCGACGACACTGGATGAATACCGCAAACACATCGAGAAGGATGCTGCGCTGGAACGCCGGTTCCAGCCGGTGAATGTCGGGGAGCCCACAGCAGAAGAAACACTGTCTATCCTGTACGGACTGCGTGACCGGTACGAGGCGCACCATAAAGTGCGTATTACGGATGAAGCCCTGACAGCAGCCGTGAAGCTGTCTGACCGGTATATCCCGGACCGGTTCCTGCCCGACAAGGCGATCGACCTGATGGATGAAGCCGCAAGCCGTGTGCGGATCCAGGCATGTACAGCTCCGCCGGATGTACGGGAACAGGAAAAGCGGCTGGAAGCCATTCAGATTGAAAAGAAGGAAGCGATTTCCCATCAGGACTTTGAGAAAGCTGCCGCATTGCGCGACCAGGAAAGGAACCTGAATAAGGAAATCGAAGAAAAACGCGCGGAATGGACAAGGTCCCAGACGAATGCCAGGGATGTAGTGACGGAAGAGGATATTGCGCAGGTTGTTTCCATGTGGACCGGTATCCCTGTCAGCAGGATGACTGAACAGGAAGCGCAGCGGCTGATCCGTCTGGAGGAAACACTGCACCGCAGGATTATCGGCCAGGAAGAGGCGGTAAGCGCCGTGGCCCGGGCAATCCGGCGCGCCAGGGCCGGGCTGAAGGATCCGAAACGGCCGATTGGCAGTTTTATTTTCCTGGGTCCGACAGGCGTCGGAAAGACTGAGCTGTGCCGTGCGCTTGGCGAAGCAATGTTCGGGGATGAGGATGCTGTAATCCGTCTTGACATGAGCGAATTCATGGAGAAACATACAGTTTCCCGGATGATGGGGTCTCCGCCCGGATACGTCGGATATGAAGAAGGGGGCGAACTGACAGAAGCCGTACGTCGCAAGCCCTACAGTGTAGTTTTGCTGGATGAGATTGAGAAAGCGCATCCGGATGTGTTCAATGTGCTGCTGCAGATCCTTGAGGACGGGCGCCTGACAGACAATACCGGACGGGTGGTCAGCTTCAAAAACACGATTGTAGTCATGACCTCAAATGCGGGCGCCAGGCTTACAGGCGGCCGGTCAATGGGCTTTGGATCGTCCCAGGATGAGGTCCGGAATTATGAAACAATGAAAGAATCTGTCATGAAGGAAGTCAAGGAACTCTTCCGTCCTGAGTTTATTAACCGGGTGGATGAACTGATTGTCTTCCATCCCCTGACAGAGGAAGAGATCCGCCAGATTACGGAGATGATGCTGAAACAGGTTGCCGAACGGCTGGAAGAGCAGGAGATTCCGCTGCTGTGGGATGAAGATGTTACACAGAAGCTGGCAGAAGACGGGTATGACCCGAAATTCGGTGCCCGTCCGCTGCGCAGGCTGATCCAGCGCACAATCGAGGATACGCTGAGCGAGGAATTGCTGCAAGGCCATGTCAGGCTTGGGCAGGCAGTGAAACTGACGGTGCGTGACGGAAAGATCGTTCCGGAA